>Ga0066256_1000200_pt1 | contig 253943 bp, 222 predicted proteins | sample ThiBio_1000_biof_FD_87107 | JGI IMG/M metagenome (GOLD analysis project Ga0066256, IMG submission 87107) | Wastewater bioreactor microbial communities from Cape Town, South Africa - Thiocy_expt_1000_biof (version 2) | ecosystem: Engineered > Bioreactor > Thiocyanate-remediating >...
GACGCTGCCGGACCGGGGCATTCGGGCAGCCGGCGTAAAGGTCGCGCTCGTCGGCATTGCGCCGCGGTTGCCGCCGTTGGGTCTTAGGAGGGAGGGGACGACCGGCAGGTCTGGGTCTGGGCGGACCGGCCCATGGGCCGGGTGGCTGCGTCGGGGTGGCCGGTGGGGCCTTGGGCGCCGGGGAGGGGATCGAGCGCGGGCGGCCGCCCCGACGGGTTCCCCCCCGCATGCCGATGATAGCGGCGCTCCCGGCCGCCCTTCTCGCCGCCGCCCTGTTCCCGCCGGCGCTGCGCAGGCTCTATGTCCTCAGGGATCGCGATCCGGCCGGGGACAACGCGCGCGACAGCCTGATCGCCAGAGCCGCGAGTGCCGGGATCGAGGTGTTGGGATTGTCGCCGGTGCGTGGGGACTTCAACGAGGATCTTCGCGAAGCCGGCGGCGATGCCTTGCGGGTGGCGCTCGCCGGTCAGCTTCATCCTGATGACAGGGCGCGTTTTCTGGAGGCTTGAGGGGATCGGCGAAAAAAGAGGCGTGTTGCGGTCCGCCTTCACCTGTCGTCCCCAGGGATCACCCTGCGCTGCCTGTCGGAGAGGCCACGCCCACGGCCTTCTTCTTCAGCGCGATCGGCCCACAAACGGTCCGGGCAGGCAATGGCCGCGTTCGGGCTATTTTCCGCCGGCGGCCAAGCCCGCCTTTGCATCGCGAAGCAAAATAACCCGAACCCGGCCATCGAGCCCTCGCGGGAGCGCGAGGGTGCCAGCCCGTCCCGCCCGCGGGCTTTCGACGCCTGCGAAGGCCGCGATGGGCGCGGCTCCAGACGAAGGAAGCTCCCGATGATGCACGAAGACGACGATACGGGTTTCGGGCCGGTTCACACCTCTTCCCCCACCGATCATGTCCTCACCGAACTCCAGCTTTACGGCTGGCGCCCGTTTCAGGATGAAGCGGACCCGAGGCCGCTTCCCGACGGCAACGCCGTCGCCGTCGCCGTCGCGGATATCTTCGACGCCCTGATCGCCACGCTCGGCGACACCCGCCTCGAACCCGACCTTGACGAATTGCTCTGGTCGACCGTCAACCTATTCCATCGCGCCACCGGCCGGGTAGAGCGCGACCTAGACGATAACGAGCTGGCGCAGCGCCGCCTTCAGCGGGAACAGGACGGCAGCGAGGTGAAGTCCGTCGAGCTGGAACGCCTGATGGCAGAAGGGCAGACCTTCATCGAGCGGCGCAACAGCATGGAACTCTTCCGCGATGTCGCCGCCGAACAGTTCGAGCGCCACACCGGCACCGCCTGGCGCCCCCGCAGCGGTTCGATGGTCAACCATCGCAACCTCACCGCCGCGATGATCGACAGCCGCGACTTCCTGGCCGCGAAGCGCCGGGCCGAGACCGAGGTGATGCTGCCCCCCGGTCCCAAGGTCGCCCTGACCGGGGGTCTCGACTACAACGATCACGGCCTCATCTGGGCGAAGCTCGATCAGGTCCGCGCAAAACACACCGATATGGTGCTGCTGCATGGCGGTTCGCCCAAGGGCGCCGAGCTGATCGCCGCGAAATGGGCGGACAATCGCAAGGTGCCGCAGGTCGCCTTCAAGCCTGACTGGACGAAGCATGGCAAGTCCGCGCCCTTCAAGCGCAACGACGCTCTGCTCGACGTCCTGCCCGTCGGCGTTCTCGTTTTTCCGGGGTCGGGGATTCAGGAAAACCTTGGCGACAAGGCCCGCAAGCTCGGCATCCCCGTCATGAAGTTCGACGGCGGCGCGTAAGCGCCGCCGTCTGGCGGCTGTTCCAGTCGCCGATACTTGACTACTGGAGAGGTCAATGGCTCTTATGGACCATCCTTGCAGAACCGGAACAGTAGCATAGTCGCAGGCGGGGCGTATCCACAGGCAGCCTGCCGTGATCCTCAACCGTTTCTGGAGGTTTCCATGACGCTGATCCTGCTTGCTATCTCGCTGACGATCATGCTTTGCATCATTGCCTACAATCTCGCGATCTACGCGCTGCCCGTCATGGTTGCGATCTCGGCCGCGCAGTATGCCTGGGCCGGCGGCGCCGGAATATTCATGAGCGGCTTTGCGGGCGCGGGAGCCGCTTTGCTGTCGATCGCGCTGGTGATCGGCATTCTCGGCTTCGCGAAGAGCCCGACCTTGCGCGTGATTGCGCTCGCGATGTTCGCGATCCCTGCCGCCATTGCCGGATATGCCCTCGTGCATGGCGTCACGAAGAACGCAATCGACTCGACGGTAGTACTCAATCTGCTCGGCGGAGCAGGCGGCCTGTTCATCGGTATCGCCGCCATGGTCAATCTGAACGCGCTTGGTGTCTCTGTCTTCTCTCGTTGATTCGGCGCCTGCGGGCCATCATTCCCATGATGAAAGCCCGGCGGCTTGTGCCGCCGGGTTCCGTCTTTCCTGCCAAAAATTGGCATGTGACGTCTGTTCTGCCGTCATGCCGTCGCTTCCGGCCTGCTTCATCCCGACCGTGGAGGCTCGGACACGGAATGCCTCTCGCGCCCGTAACGGTCATTGTCTGGTTGCCGGTCCAAATAGCGATGAATGCGGCCCACGATCACCTTCATCACCTTTCCCAGCTCTGCCTGACCGGTCATCCGCAAATTAAGCGAATACGGTGAGGTTCCGTATCTGGTAGCCCGATAAGCTTGTCCGGTTTCTTCCCCGCCAGCCTCCACTGGGACAGACGCGGGTGGCTTAAAGAGGAGAACGGCAGGCGCCGCCCATCCGTGCGTAATGAGCGGACCCGACGGTTTGTTGTTGACGGCAAGGATGGTACTGCTGTGCGCCTCGGTTCGTACCCGTCTCAGCGGTGCCATCCCTCCGACTGACTGATCCCCTAAGTCCGTGCGGTTTCCGGCCGCAACCCACGCGGCTCCGGACCGTGTTGCCTCGCAAGCGCGGCTGCCCGCTCCACTCCGGGCCTTATGGGCGAGCTGCCAGCGAGCAGGCAGTTGCAGGCGTCTCCCGCCGGCCTTGGCCGGGTCTCGTCGGAGGGATGGTCCCTCCGAGAAGCAACGGAGACTTACAATGCAGAACATCGTCATTCTCGCCGGCAACATCGGTCAGGATCCTGAAACCCGCACCACTCAGGGCGGCACCAGTATCACTCACTTCACCCTGGCCACTTCGCGCCCCCGCTACTCGGAAGGCAAGGTCGTCCGGGACGAGAACGGTTACCGGGTTCAGGATACCGAATGGCACCGGATCACTTGCTTCAACGGCCTCGGCAAGACGGTCCAGCAATACTGCGAGAAAGGCATGAAGGTTCTGGTTCGCGGGCGCATCCACTACACGAAGTGGAAGGACCAGCAGGGCAACGACCGCTACGGGTGCGAGATCATCGCCGAGACGGTCGATTTCCTGAGCCGGGCGAAGCAGACTGAAAACAACGACGGCAGACAGCCCGACTACGACGACGAAATACCATTCTAGCCGGAAGAGATGGAAACCCGGCGGCACAAGCCGCCGGGTTTTCCTCATGTTTTTCCGCATGTTTACTCAGGTCTACCCGCAGGAGATCGATGTGATCTTGCGTGAATCATTGTCGTAGAAAACGTTCATCCGTTCACGGCCGAGATCCGACGTTACCGCGCATATCGAGCACGCCATCCGCCATGTTGCGTCAGCCGGCCTTTCAGGGAACGCATCAAGCTGTTTGCCGATAAAGCCCTGAAACTCCTAAGCTCGGCACCCGTCTCCAAAATAATAAATCCGCGGACCATCCGCCGTCTCAGCGATCCAGACGCCGGGAAGGCGTGGATGATTGCGGATCTTCGAATTCTCCGGCGCCCAATAGGTGAAAGGCGGCAACGGATCGGCTCCCATGATCACCTTCGGTTCAGATAGCTGAGCCGGCGTCTTGGTTGTCCCCTGGGACAAGGCGACTCCCGATGACGCAAGCATGGTCATAAAGGAGATGGCGTACAGAGCGGCGACAAACTGCAATTGAGATACTCTCGCACTTTTGTTGGGGGGGACCATCGTCGATGAACTGGCCCCCTTCGCCTCGTACGGAGCGATGCCGGGCCACCATCGGCGCGGCGCTCGGCGAGCCGAATCACTCGGGGTCTCTTACGCTCGCATGATTGCCTCAGCGAGCGATTATGGCTCGATTCCTTTGTAAACTGCGACTATTATAGCCGTAGTTCTGGCGTGAGACTCAGTGCCGGTGGGAGGTGATCTTGTATGATCACCGCCCATCAAACTCGGGCCGCGCGCGCATTGCTGGGTTGGACACAGGAGACGCTCGCAGACAGGGCCGCCGTATCGCTGACCGCACTCAAGCGCATGGAGTCGTTCAATGGTGAGCGCGTTTTCGAGAGCACTGCCGACAGGGTTCGCAGGGCGTTGGAAGCGGCAGGCATTGTCTTCATCAATTCCGACCGGCATATCGGAGTGATGCTGGATGTCCCAAACACTGTGCGTCGCTGACGCCATTTCCCCAAACCGGACGCGATGCCGCATGCATGTGCGTGTTCGTGAATGGTCGTTTGCTAATCACGTCATTGTGATATTATGCGCGCCATCGCACCAGACGTCGCACTTGGGGAAAGGGCGCAATGGCGACGCTATCCTTTCTTGATGAAGCGCCGGACGGCGATTTTCTCACCGACTACGACCGCGTGCACGTCAAGCTCTACTGTCGCCTTCTCGATGCCGAAGCGGACGGGGCCGACTGGCAGGAAGCGGTGGAAGTCCTGTTCGGTATAGACCCGAGCAGTGAACCGGAACGCGCCCGCAGGGTCCACGACACCCATCTCGCCCGCGCCCACTGGATGACCGAACACGGCTACAAGATCCTGCGCCTCGGCCGCCTGAACTGAAGTTTCGTAGCCCATCGTATTGCTGACAAGGCAAGGCGGTTTGCGGCCTGAGGTACTTCCGCGGCGCGCAACCCGGCCGGATCATCTTCCCGTTTGACCTGCGTTCGTAGCCTGGGAGGAATATCATGAGACCCGACACGTCGCGCTGGCGGGCAGAGTCCGCTTATGGGTTTGTGGACGAGGCAGGCGTCGATCATCTCGCCTGGGAGTGTCTGCGCCGGAACGGCGACTATCAGCAAGACTATCGTGACCTGCGGCGCGCAGACCGCCTCGATCAGCGGCTGCCCGAACCGATGGAGCGCCGCTGGGGGTTACGATTTCGCGGCCCGGCCACGCCTCTCGGGCTTTGACCAGCCCGTTCTCTGGAGCGAAACGGTCGATACCGCCGTCCTGCGCCTTGCCGGCAGTCTTGTTCCGCCGCGCGAGGGCAGCGCAACCCTGCGCGCCTTCCTCTCCGGCGAGGTGAGGATCACGCCGGAGGAACTCCATCTCCTGCTGCGCGAGGTCGGTCCCGACCTGCATCTGGTCGCCGACCCGACGATCCAGCCCGACGATCCGCTGGCGATCTCGATACCGATCGACCCCGACGGTCTCGACCGCGTTGCCGCCGCCGACCGCCTGCTGCGGCACCTGGCAGGCTACCGGGTTCCACGCGACCAGCGAATGACGGCCCAGCAACGACGACGGCTCAAGGCGATGCTGCGCGCCGTCGACGCCCGCCGGCATCGCGCCAGCCAGCGCGAAATCGCCCAGGTTCTGTTCGGCGTCGATCGGATCGCCGATGAGCAATGGCAATCCTCGCCGTTCCGCGACACCGTGCGAGACCTCCTCCGTGACGGCGCCGCCATGATCGCGGGCGGCTATCTCAAGCTCCTGCGCTTCCGCCGCCGATCCTGACCGCCAACGATCAGGGTGGGGAATTTCTGCACCCCCCAATTTCCCCCACTCCCTGCGCTCCCTTCCTTCGCCACCGTGGCCCCTGACCGCCGCTCCACCCGAGCGGCACCCCCCCGAAGCCACGGAGGCAGCCATGTACCCCAATCCCGCTCTTTTGCCGCCGCGCTTTCTGCGCACCAAGGACGCCGCCGAGTTTCTCGGCCTTTCACCCCGCACCCTGGAGAAGCACCGGACCTATGGCACCGGGCCGCTGTTCCGCAAGCTCGGCGGCCGTGTCGTCTATGCGATCGACGAGCTGGAAGCCTGGGCCGACAAGGGAACCGTTTCCTCCACGTCCGATCCTCGCGGCAGCGTTCTGGCCGCCCTTCCCAGCAACAGGCAGCATCCTCCCGTCTCGGGCCGCGCCGCGCGCTGAGGGTGTCACTTATGTCCCGACGCCTTCCCAGCTCCGAGCGGACGCGCCTCGACCCGTTCGTCATCGCCACAGGCGACGCCAGCCCGCGAGATCAGCGCGACCTCATGGAGCGCCCCTTCTTCTCGCTGGCGAAGTCCCGGCGCACCGTGCCGATCCTCTACGAAGCCGGCGCGGTGCGTGTCGAGGTCTTCGCCGTGCCGGAACACGGCATGGCAACCATCTGGGACGCGGACATCCTGATCTGGGCCGCAGGCCAGATCGTCGAGGCCGAGAACCTCGGTCTTGCGACCTCGCGCTTCCTGCGCTTCACGCCCTATCACCTCCTCACGGCCATCGGACGCGAGACCGGCGCCAGTGACTACAAGCTGCTCAAGGCCGCTCTGACCCGGCTGCAATCGACATCGATCCGCACAACGATCCGCAATGGCGAGCATTGGCGGCGGCATCAGTTCTCCTGGGTCAACGAATGGGAGGAACTCACCCGCCTCGACGGCCGGGTCGAGGGCATGGAACTGGTCCTCCCCGATTGGTTCTATCGCGGCGTCATCGACCGCTCGCTCGTGCTGGCGATCGACGCGGACTACTTCCGGCTCAAAGGCGGGATCGAACGCTGGCTCTACCGCGTCGCCCGCAAGCACGCCGGCCGCCAGCCGCAAGGCTGGGTGTTCGACCTCCACCACCTCCATGAGAAATCCGGGAGCCTCGCGCGCGTCTCCGACTTCGCGCTCCAGGTCCGCCGCATCGCCAAACGCCAGCCGCTGCCCGGCTATCGGCTCGCCATCGAGCGCGAAGGACGCCGCGAAATGCTGCGCTTCCTGCCCGCGCCGTTATCCACAGGGCTTGTGGATAAAGGTGTGGAAACCATCGGGAGATCACACGCACGACCCTTCGGGAGATCGCACGCAAACCCTTCGGGAGATCACACGCAAAAACCCCAGCTAACGCTTTGGCCCGAAACGACGATTCCAGGCCTTAACTTAGAGTCTAACAGTAATACTAACTTTGAAGGGCGCGCGCGCGAGGTGGACAACCTCATCCGCGACACCGCCCGAAGCCTTAGCGTAGCCGCGAAAAAAAGCGCGCCGTTCGCGCTTTCCGCACCGCAAAATCCGAACAAGTCCGACGACGCGGACGCCCCTTCGTCCGACGCGCCCCGGCTCCCTCTCGTTCCGTCGGGAGGACGCCGATGATCGTCGCGCTGCTTAACCAGAAAGGCGGCGTCGGCAAGACGACGCTGGCGCTGCATCTCGCCGGCGAGCTGGCGGTGCGCGGGAGCCGCGTCACCCTGGTCGACGCCGACCCGCAGGGCTCGGCCCTCGACTGGTCCCAGCAACGCTCGCGCGAGGGCCTGCCGCGCCTGTTTGGCGTCGTCGGCCTGGCGCGCGACACGCTGCACCGCGAGGCCCCCGAACTTGCCCGCGACGTCGATCACGTCGTCATAGACGGCCCACCGCGTGTCGCCGGCCTCATGCGTTCCGCGCTGCTCGCCGCCGATCTCGTGCTGATCCCGGTGCAGCCGTCGCCGCTCGACGGTTGGGCCTCGGCCGAGATGCTGGCGCTGCTCGCCGAGGCCCGAATCTACCGGCCGCAGCTCGTCGCCCGGTTCGTGCTCAATCGCTGCGGCGCGCGCACCGTCATCGCCCGCGAGACGGCCGAGACGCTGGCCGACAACGATCCGCCCCTGCTCGCAGCCACGGTCGGCCAGCGTGTCGTCTTCGCCGACGCTGCCCAGACCGGACGGCTCGCCTTGGACATCGACCGCCAGTCGCCCGCCGCGCGCGAGATCGCGGCGCTGGCGGCCGAGGTCGGGCGCCTCGGCATCGGGAGGACCGCGCCATGATGGTGCTCCCCGAGATCATCCTGTCCGGCGACTGCCGCGACCGCATGCCGGCGCACGGCCCCTACGACATGATCCTCGCCGATCCCCCTTACGGCGACACATCGCTCGCCTGGGATCGCCGCGTCGAGGGCTGGCTGGCGCTCGCGCGAGCCGCGCTTGCGCCGACCGGCTCGATGTGGGTCTTCGGCTCGCTGCGCAGCTTCATGGCGACCGCCGACCGCTTCGCCGATGCCGGGTTGCGGCTCGCTCAGGAGATCGTCTGGGAGAAGCAGAACGGCACGAGCTTTCATGCGGACCGCTTCAAACGGGTCCACGAGCTGGCCGTCCAGTTCTATCCGGCTGAGACGCCCTGGCGCGACATATACAACGACCCACAGACGACGCCCGACGCGACGGCCCGCACCGTCCGGCGCCAACAGCGCCCGCCCCATACCGGCCAGATCGACGCCGGCCACTATGTCAGCCAGGACGGTGGGCCGCGCCTGATGCGCTCGGTCATCTACCTGCGCAACTGCCACGGCCGCGCCATCCACCCGACCGAGAAGCCGTCGGCACTGTTGGAGATCCTCATCCGCACGAGCTGCCCGGAAGGCGGCCTGGTCGGCGATTGGTTCGCCGGCTCGGGTTCTGGCGGCGAAGCCTGCCGGCTCTCCGGCCGGCGCTATATCGGCTGCGAGATCGACCCTACGATGGCCGATCGCGCCCGCGACCGCATCGCCACCGTCCTGCCGTTCAATGACGGAGGCCCGTCATGACGGCCGGCACGGAGAAGCGCGGCTTCGCCACGCGCCCGGCCAATCCCGATAACTGGATCAAGGCCGGCGATGCACCGCCGCCACGCACGGATACCGCCGACGCCTATTCGGCGCGGCTGACCGTGGACATCACGCCGGCGCTGCGCGGCCGCATCAAGATCGCGGCCTTCCAGCGCGGCGTCACGGTCGCCGACATGCTCCGCGACCTGTTCGCGCGGGAGTTCCCACCGACCGATGGAGGAACGCCATGACCGGCTTCCAGCCCGGCCGCATGGGCGGCCACGCGCTGCCGAACGACGCGCCGCCCTTCACCACGCTGGTTCACCTGACCTGGATCGAAGGCCGGATCGAGCACCGCATCCGCTTCGGTCGGACGATCTACCAGCGAACGATCGACCGGCGCAGCCGCGTCGTCGGCTTCGCGCCGAACAGCGTGTTCGCCTTCGTCCGCTGGGCGTCGAACGAATACGGTACCGTCGTGTCGCGCATCGACATCCTGCGCGCCATCGGACGCGGCGAGCCGTTCCAGACGCTCCCCTTCGTGCGCCCCGGCGGCGACCTTCTCCTCAAGCTCCACGGCTGGCCGAAGGTCGAGCGCGCGCTCCAGCTCGTCGACGCGATCGAGGCGCTTGGCATCGACGCGGCAGACGCTGCGCCGGCGTATTGGCGGCACGTCCACAACCGGCTGACCGCCGGTTTGGAACCGCGCCTCTATACGCGCGAGCAGCACGACGCCTGGCGCACGCGCCGGAGCATCCTGCCATGAGCCCGCGCCGCGTCACGCTCATCGCCACGCTCGCCGGTGCGGCGCTGATCGCCGCGCCCGTCGTCACCGGCCAGGCGCCGCGCTTCATCTGGAACGCATCGCCGAGCGTTCCGATCGGGCTCTACGGGATCGCCCCGGCCGGCGCGATCGAGGTCGGCGATCTGGTCGCGGTGCTGCCGCCCGACGACCTCGCCGCCTTCCTCGCCGCGCGCGGCTACCTGCCGCGCGGCGTGCCGCTCCTCAAGCGCGTCCTGGCGCTGCCGGGCGCCGAGGTCTGCCGCCGCGGCGCGACCGTGATCGCCTACGATCACGCCTATGGCGAGGCGCAGGCCCGCGACCGCTTCGGCCGCGACCTGCCGCAATGGCACGGCTGCCGCGTCATCGCCGAGGGCGAGGTGTTCCTGATGAATTGGGACGCACCCGACAGCCTCGACGGCCGGTATTTCGGGCCGCTTCCCCGCTCCTCCATCACCGCCCTCGTGACGCCGATCTGGACCGACGAATACGGCGACGGCCGCTTTCGCTGGCGCTTCACCGATCCGGCCCTTGAGCCGTGAACATCCCGCAACCAGCACACAAAGGAGACTTGACCATGGCAAATCTCGGCGACTTCACCCGCACGGAGACCGGCTTCACCGGCCGCTTCGAGGGGCTCGGCATCGAAGGGCCGCTCACCTTTGTTCCGGCCAAGCCTTCGGAGGCCGAGAACGCGCCGACCTATCGCATCCTGCTCGGCGACAAGAACGGCCGCGACATCGGCGCGGGCTGGTCGCATGTCGGCGAAAAGGCCGGCGAGTTCGTCTCCATCGAGGTTTACAGCCCGCTGTTCGGCTGGCTGCGCGCCAACCTGTTCCGCGACAGCGACGACGACGACACCGCCTGGAGCCTCCACACCAACGACCAGCGGACCAAGCGCGCCGAGGGGACCGACAAGTGACGGATCAACGTCCTGCCGGCGTCGGACGGCGTTCTTCCGTCCGGCGTCCGGTGCTCCTCCTCTTCCTTTCCGGCCTGCTTCTCGGTCTCGCGCCCGCGCCCGCGATCCGTGCGCAAACCGGGCAGGCCGCGCGGTCGGAGGTCGGCGGTCCCTATGCCGTCGACATCGCCGAGGCAGCGCACCGTTTCGGCATCCCGGCCCGCTGGATCGCGGCCGTCCTCGCCGCCGAAAGCAATGGCGATCCGACCGCCGTATCGTCGGCCGGTGCAATGGGCCTGATGCAGCTCATGCCCGCGACATGGGATGAACAGCGCGCGCTCCATCGGCTCGGCAGTGATCCGTTCCAGCCGCGCGACAACATCCTCGCAGGAGCGGCCTACCTGCGCGCCATGTGGGACCGCTACCGCACCGTCACCAACATGCTCGGCGCCTACAATTTCGGCCCCGGCCGGTATGATGAATACCTTGCCGGTGAACGTGGCCTGCCGCAAGAAACGCGCGATTACGTCGCCGCACTCGCTCCCGTTCTCGGCGGCGAGCCGCTCGCGCCGGGCGCTCTCGCCGGTCCGCCGCGCGTCACCGACTGGCGCGAAGCTCCCCTCTTCGTCACGGCACCGGCTGGCTCGGAACATGCACCCGGCCTGCACGGCGAACGCAGCGCCGGCGCACCTTCGGATGCGCCCGCCGCGTCGCCCGGATCGCCCGTGCCGGCTCCCGCCGAGGCGCTATTCGTCGTGCGTTCGCCCTCGGGAGGCGCGCCGTGAGCTGGATCGCACGATTTCGCGCTGTAGCGGAGCGCCGGAAAGGAAAGGAAGGGGCGCGCGCCGGAAGGGGCACGGCGACTGGAATACGGCAAGGTAAAAGCGCCCGCGCAAACCACCGTCAAGCCATTGGAATGGCTTGGTGTTTTGCCCATATGGCGGTCGGTCGTGCATACGCATGGGCGATTTTACCAGCAAAATCAAAGTCACTTCGTATGGGCGGCTGCGCCGGGCCTCGGTGGAGGCGCGCATGAGCGGCGACGACAACGAGTTTCGCATCCGCCCCGGCAAGCCGCGCTCGACCCGGGCGCCGCGCAGCAAGACCTTCATCAATCAGGTGCTGCGCGCCGCCAGGCAGGCGAGCAATGCGCCCGCCAGCGGATCGGCATCGGGATCGGGGCGCAGGAGCGGCAGCGCCGGCCGCTCGACCTTCGGCCGCGGCCGCAATGTCGTGTCGCGTAGCCGCCTGCTCGGATCGCGTCGCCGCGTCGTCGCCAAGGCGCGGATCACCCGGCATCGCGGCCGCGCCTTTCGCTCCGCACCGATCTCGGCGCATCTGTCCTATCTCAAGCGCGACGGCGTCAGCCGTGACGGCGAGAAGGGCGTCATGTTCGATGCCGCGAGCGACCGCGCCGACGATCTCGCCTTCGCCGATCGCTGCCAGGACGACCGGCACCATTTCCGCTTCATCATCTCACCCGAAGACGCCGGCGACATGGAAGACCTGCGCGCCTTCACGCGGGATCTCGCCCGGCAGATGGAGGCCGACCTCGGCACCCGCCTCGACTGGATCGCCGTCGATCATTGGAACACCGACAACCCGCATGTCCACCTGCTCGTGCGCGGCGTCGACGAAACCGGCGCCGATCTCGTCATCTCGCGCGACTACATCAGCCACGGCCTGCGCGGACGGGCCGAGGAGCTGGTCGATGCCGAACTCGGCCCCAAGCCCGAACACGAGATCCGTTCCAGCCTCGCGCGAGAGGTCGATGCCGAACGCTGGACGCGGCTCGATCGGGAGATCGCGCGCCAGGCTAACGAGCTGGGCTATATCGACCTGCGGCCCGAGGCGAAGGGACCGGACGATCCCGAAATCCGCCGGCTGCTGGTCGCGCGCCTGCGCCATCTCGAAAAGATGGGCCTCGCCGCCGATGCCGGCGTCAACGAATGGTTCGTTGAGCCGGGCGCGGAACGGTCCCTTCGCGATCTCGGCGCGCGCGGCGACATCATCAAGACCATGCACCGCGCCTTCGTGGGGCTGGGCGAGGAACGCGGCGTCGCCGACTTCACGATCGACGCCGGCAGGGATGGGCCACCCATCATCGGGCGCCTCGTCGACAAGGGCCTGCACGACGAGCTGACCGGCGAAGCCTATGCCGTGATCGACGGCACCGACGGCCGCGCCCATCATGTCCGGCTGCGCGGCCTCGAGGCGTTCGAGCACGCGCCGCCGATCGGTGGCATCGTCGAGGTTCGCCGCTTCGGCGGCTCGGACGATCCCCGCCCCACTATCGTGCTCGCCAACCGTTCCGACCTCGATCTCCAGAGCCAGATCACCGCGCCGGGCGCGACCTGGCTCGACCACCGGCTGGTCGAGAAGGAGGCCATGCACCTCGGCGCCGGTGGCTTCGGCCGCGAGGTGCGCGAGGCGATGGACGCGCGCGCCGAACATCTCGCCGACGAAGGCTTCGCTCGCCGCGAGGGCCAGCGGATCGCTCTCCAGCGCAATCTCCTGGCGACCCTTCGCCGCCGCGAACTCGACGCCGTGGGCGAGCAGCTTTCGACTGAGACCGGCTTGCAGCATGTGAAGGCGCAGGCCGGTGAATATGTCGCCGGCACCTATAGCCGCCAACTCTCCCTTTCCTCCGGCCGCTTCGCGGTGATCGAGGGCGTAGGCCCTAACGGCGGGCGCAGCTTCCAGCTCGTCCCCTGGTCCCGCGAGATCGAACACAAGCTCGGCCAGCACATCTCCGGCGTCGCCCGCGGCGGCGGCGGGATCGACTGGTCGCTCGGCCGCAAGCGCGACCTCGGCCTCTGACGAAGGGAACCTCCCATGTCCGGCACGAAAATCCTCTGGGGGCAGATCAGCGTCGTCTTCCTGATCGTGCTCGCCTCGGTCTGGGGCGGCACGCAATGGGTCGCCTTCCGGCTCGGCTTCCAGCCCCAGCTCGGCCCGGCATGGTTCGAGATCGCCGACTGGCCAGTCTACTATCCACCGGCGCTGTTCTGGTGGTGGTATTTCTATGAAGCCTACGCCCCGCGCATCTTCGTCGAGGGCGGCATCATCGCCGCCTCGGGCGGCTTCCTTTCCATCGCCGTCGCCATCACCATGTCGGTGATGCGCGCCCGCGAGGCGTCCGACCTCGACACCTATGGCTCGGCGCGATGGGCCGACCGCACGGAGATCGAGCGCATCGGCCTACTCGGGCCGGACGGCGTGGTCCTCGGCCGCTACGAGCGCGACTATCTGCGCCACGACGGGCCGGAGCATGTGCTGTGCTTTGCACCGACGCGATCGGGCAAGGGCGTCGGGCTCGTCGTGCCGAGCTTGCTGACCTGGCCAGGAAGCTGCATCGTACACGACATCAAGGGGGAGAACTGGCAGCTCACGGCCGGTTTCCGGGCGAAGCATGGCCGTGTCCTCCTCTTCGATCCGACCAATACCGCCTCGGCTGCGTACAATCCCTTGCTCGAGGTGCGCCGCGGCGAATGGGAAGTGCGCGACGTCCAGAACGTCGCCGATGTGCTGGTCGATCCCGAGGGCAGCCTTGAGAAAAGAAACCATTGGGAGAAGACGTCCCACTCCCTTCTGGTCGGCGCGATCCTGCACGTCCTGTATGCTGAGCCGGACAAGACGCTCGCCGGCGTCGCCGCCTTCCTTTCCGATCCGCGCCGCACGATCGAAGCTACTCTGGATGCGATGATGGCCACGCACCATCTCGGCGAGGCCGGTCCGCATCCTGTCGTCGCCTCCACAGCGCGGGAGCTACTGAACAAATCCGACAACGAGCGCTCCGGCGTCCTCTCCACGGCGATGAGCTTTCTCGGTCTCTACCGCGATCCCGTGGTTGCGGCCGTGACCTCGCGCTGCGACTGGCGTATCGCCGACCTGATCGCCGACCCAGAACCCTCGACGCTCTACCTCGTGGTGCCGCCGTCCGACATCTCCCGGACAAAGCCGCTCATTCGCCTGGTGCTTAACCAGATCGGACGCAGGTTGACCGAGGACCTCCACGCGAAGGACCGCCGGCATCGCGTCCTGATGCTGCTCGACGAGTTTCCCGCCCTCGGTCGGCTCGACTTCTTCGAGTCCTCGCTGGCGTTTCTCGCCGGATACGGGATCAAGAGCTTCCTCATCGCCCAATCGCTCAACCAGATCGAGAAAGCCTACGGCCAGAACAATGCCATCCTCGACAACTGCCATGTGCGTGTCAGCTTCGCCACCAATGACGAAAGGACCGCGAAAAGGGTCAGCGACGCCCTCGGCACGGCAACCGAGATGAAGGCCATGCAGAACTATGCCGGCAGCCGGCTCGCGCCCTGGCTCGGACACATCATGGTGTCGCGCTCGGAGACCGCCCGCCAACTCCTCACCCCCGGCGAGATCATGCAGCTTCCACCCGACGACGAGATCGTCATGGTGGCGGGAACCCCGCCGATCCGGGCCAGGAAAGCGCGCTACTATACCGATCCGCGCCTGATCGAACGCATCCTGCCGCCGCCCGACCCGGCCAAGACCACCGTCAGCGCTCGGCCGGACGGCTGGTCGGCGCTCAAGCCGCTGAAGCCCGACGCGGCGCTGGCAGCGGCGGCGGAGCCCGCCGGCAAGGGCGACGAGGACAAGGCCAATTCGAGCCTGCGCCGTGAACCCGAACTGCCCGAGCATGTGGAGATCGTCCACGAGAAGAAGGAGCCCAAACCGGAAAACGAGTTCAGACACCTCATTGGCGACGATCAGGAAGATAGCGCCCGCCAGCGCCAGGCCCTGCGCCGGCAGATGCGCGGCGTTGCCCGCCAAGCCTCCCTCAACCCCGATGACGGTATCGACCTTTAGGAGCGACCATGCGCGAACGACTTTCCCTGACCCTCCCGTCCGAATTGCTCATCAGGCTCAATGACCTTGCCGACCGGCGCAAGCTGTCGCGTTCGGCCGTCGCCGAGGCGGCGATTGCTTCGTTCCTGTCGCCCGACGCGCAGGATATGCGCGAAGCCGCCTTTACGCGTCGGCTCGATCGTCTGTCGCGCCAGACCGCACGGCTCGAACGCGACGTGCGGCTGACGGCCGACACGCTGGCGCTGTTCGTTCGCCACTGGCTGACCATCACCCCGCCGCTTCCACCCGAGGCTCACGCGACCGCGCAGGTCAAGGGCAAGGAGCGGTTCGAGGGCTTCGTCCAGACACTCGCCATCCGGCTTCAGCACGGCAGCAGCTTCCTGAGCGAGATCCCCGACGATGTTGCCGGAGACAAGGGGGAGGCTGATGAGTGACAGCACTTGCAGGGTTTCGGCTTCGCGCGTATATACTTAACCGTATATACAGGAGATCGCCATGCCCCATATCGCCAAGATCTTCCAGTCTGGAAATTCGCAGGCCGTCCGGTTGCCGAAGGATTTCCGTTTTGATGTCGAAGAGGTCGAGGTCTCGCGCGAAGGTGACGCCGTGATCCTGCGCCCGAGGCCGGATGCAAGTCGGCGCTGGGCCTCGTTGCACGCCGCCGTCGAGCGCGGCTTCAGCCCGGACTTCATAGCCGAAGGGCGCGACCAGCCCGAGGAGCAGGAGCGGCCCGAACTCGATCAGGCGTTCCAGTGACGCTCCGCCTGCTCGACACCAATGCCGTGATCTCGCTGGTGGCGCGACGCTCCGATGCGCTGCGGCGGCGAGTCGAGGCGTCCGAGCCCGGATCGCTTGCTGTTTCGTCCGTGGTTGCGCACGAACTCTACTTCGGCGCCTATCGCAGCGAAAAGGTGGCGTTCAATCTCGAAACGCTCAGGCTTCTGTTCACCGATCTCACTATTCTCGACTTCGACCGCGAGGATGCGCGGGTGGCGGGCGAGATCCGGGCCGAACTGAAACGGCGAGGGACGCCGATCGGCCCCTACGATACTTTGATCGCCGGCCAGGCCAAGGCGCGCAACATAACGCTCGTCACCAACAATACCGGCGAGTTTTCGCGTGTCGCAGGATTGCAGATCGAGGATTGGACCATAGCCAGATAGCCGCTGGGATAGCCACTCGTTAACCCCGCAACGGATCAATGTCGGAAAATCGTCAGCTCACGACCCCATTGTCGCCGTTCGGAGCGCCGCGTTCGGCGCCCGAAACCTGCCGTTCATTCACTTCCACCGGACGGCAAAGTCGGGGCCGTCTGCTGAAGAGGGCATCAGGGAAATCAAGCGGCTCTTCAAGATTGAAAAGAACCCACCCACTGTTACCCGCGCCGAAGGTCGCCTCACGCGGCGCGGTGGTTTCTCGAAGAGTACGGCCTCGTCACCGACGACTATCACCGCACACAATGGGCGTGGTTCGCTGTGACCTTCACCGCAATCTGGCGCAATTTCTCCAGCGCTAAGTGGCGGGTTGCGGGCGAGATCTCGAAGAAGAGTAGAACGGACGTCTGAGCGTGATGCCGCGAAAGTCTGGCATGAGCCCAAAGTGACGAATGCTGCACGATGGGCGAATGTCGATTACCGACCTGACTACGCCGGCGTGCGCGTCATCTCACGGATCAGATCATTTGTCTCTGGTCTCGTCGTTTGGTGCCGATATCGAAGGGCCAAAACAGTTCTTGATATTTCAAGGCCATCAATGGGTTTCGACACCAGGCCCATGTCCGAAGGAATAGCGGTGGCTGGCAGGATTACCGCACCTGACCCTTGCCGAGCAAGTTCAACTAACCAATCCACGCGATTTGACCGATAGGCCGCGTAGAGTTCGTGACCATGATCTGCGCAGGTCCCATGCAAAACATCCCGCATTTCGCAATTTAGGCGGTCAAGCATGTCAGTTTTAGCAAGAATCGAAAGAGAGATCGCATTTAGTTCAGACAACGGATGCGACTTTGACACCACGACCTTGTAGTCCTCTTCATAGAGATGGTCTATACGATAGAGGTCTTCACTGACCTTCTCTGCGGTGACTACAACGTCAAATTCACCATCTCGCAACCCGGCAAGAAGCTCGGACGTTGACGCAACGATCAATTCGATTTCGACTTGCGGCAATCGCGTACGAGTACGCTCCATTGCTGCCGAAATCCTGTTGTGGCCAATCGTTTCGCCGACACCGACAGAGATTGGAACCCGCTCCAAGCGCATATGACGGACCGCCTCTGCCTTAGCCTGTCGCGTCTCATCGTGAACCTTCTGCAACCTTGGCTGCATGAGTTTTCCGAGGGCCGTAAGCCTGCATCCCGCACGGTCCCTGACAAACAGGTCACCTCCGAGCTCGTCTTCAAGTTTCTTGATCGCAGTCGTCAAGGAAGGTTGGGAGACATTGGAGGCACTGGCTGCGTGGGTGAAGTTTCGGTGCTCGCAAACAGCGAGAAAATATCTGATTTGGTTCATTTCCATCGCCGTATTCTCCGTCACATCTCAGTTCAGGCCGTCAAAAAACTTCCATAGGCCATGTCTATCAAAGGATAGAATTTCGGAATTGGAGGCCCACGCATCCGGCATGGGACAAGAGTGCATCGAAACCAAACACGATGCACTTCAACTCAGGAGGCGACCGTGAAAACGCAAATCCTTCAGACATTCGCCGCACTGGCTCTGATCACAACTTCTGCAACTGCACAGGACAACCCGATGGAAAATCATACTGCCAGCTACATCGCCATGCCCGCTGCCGAAGGCCAAACCAGAGCCTTTGCGGAGTTTCTGGCTGGTGCCGCACCTATCGTGCGAGAAACAGAGCCGGGCACTGTACTTTGGTTTGCTCTGCAAGCCGACGATACGCTCGCAATCTTTGACATCTTTGCAGATGAAGAAGCACGCGACGCTCACTTCTCAGGAGCGGTTGCTGCGGCTTTGAACCAAAACGCCGGCACGCTGGTCGACGGAGGATGGGACGACGGTGTTGTCGCGAATATCAACAACTCCGATGTCCTGTCGGTAAAGGCGCCGGTTGATCTCTACACGGCAACGACCGCAACTTACATCAAGTTCGAAGCTGCTCCAGGTAAAGGCCCCGAATTGGCAGCCTTGCTGACCGCCGCCGGCCCCATCGTCGCAGAAACTGAACCCAAGACATTGTTCTGGGTGGCGCTGCAGATTGACGAGAACAACTTCGCCATCTTCGACATCTTTGCCGACAACTCTGGCCGCGAAGCGCACTTTGCCGGACAAGTCGCCGGACTCCTGAATGAAAAGGCTTCAGAATTGATCTCAGGCGGATGGGACGACGGTGTGGTGGCAAACATCCACAATTTCGAAATCCTCGCTACCAAGTAATCTCGAGGTGACTTGAGAAAGAAGTGCCCGGTGCAACCCATCGGGCGCTTTGCTGTTTGAATTTAGATTCACGCCAAAGCGGCCGTGCCGGAGCTGGCAAGCGAAGCTCGCACTCGCCTCCGGCTTTGAAAGGGCGGCTATCGGCGGGAACATGTCAGCGCCTTCGACCAACACGTCGAGATCGCGGACGACGCGATCTACATCAAGGGCAGCAAAAACACCCTGTTGAGGACGCCGGCAGCCACCAAAGGAGGGAAGTCGGCGAGAATCGGCGTTCCCGATTTTTACCAAAGTGGCGGACCGGGTGGGGTTCGAACATATACGCCGGAGTAATCGGCTTGCGCTTGGCTACGCCGTGAGCAATGTCGGCTTTCGGGACGCCGCAAGCGGCAGTCGAACGGCGGGATAGGAGGCGCATTGTGGTCGAAGTACAGTAGCCTGCTGAACGGCCGCTTTCCCGGCTTGGGGCCCCAGAAGCGGTCGGGCAGCTTGCCTGAAGAGTTTCGGGCGCCGGGAGGCGTACGAAAGTCGCGGAAGACCGAACCCGCGGGATGGCAGGCGGTGCGCTATGGGGTTTGCGGCTGACGGCCGTGCCGGCTCACGGGGTTACAGCTCATGATCGCTGCCGATCTCGTGCTGCGGCACGGATGTTGAGGCTCTGACGCCTGGCCCGATGAAGCCCCGGAGCCGCTTCTGGCTTGGTCCGTGAAGCCGACGCCAGTGTTCGGCACGCGGATGCTAGCCCTGAGCACATCGTCCCGGACGGTCGGTTTGATCGTGCCATGCCGGTTCATGGCGAACACTTCCGGTTGGGCCAGGAGCGCGGCGGTCCACGTGGCTGCGGCCAGCGCAGGACAATGCCGACAATGCTCATGTGCCCGCCGCAGCACGGACAAGGCGGAAGGGTGTCGGGCGGCGCCGGCGCTTCCGGCTCCTCGGTGCCGGGCTGTGTGGGCGGCGCTCCAAGGAGTTCACGAATGTGCTCGAGACCGGCCTTGCGGTTCGGCCCGGTGAGGAAGCCGTAGTGCCGGATGCGATGAAAGCCGCGTGGCAGGATGTGGAGAAGGAAGCGCCGGATGAACTCGCCGACTTCAAGCGTCAGGGTGCGATGGCGCGCGCTGCCTTCGTGGTGGTAATCTTTGACGCGGAAGGTGACACTGGCCCCATCGAAGGCTGTGATGCGCCGGGAGGAGATGGCGACCCGGTGGGTGTAGCGCGACAGATAGGCGAGCACGGCCTTCGGCCCGGCAAAGGGCGGCTTGGCGTAGACCACCCAGCGCTTCTTGCGTACCGGGGCGAGATGGCGGGCAAAGGCTTTGGGCTCGGCGAGATGGGCCAGGGTGCCGAAGAAGGCGAGCCTGCCAGCGTCGCGCAGAGCGGCGAGCCCTTCGAGGAACAGGCGCCGGAACAGCGCGCCGAGCACCCGCACTGGTAGCAGGAAGGCGGGACGCGTGGAGACCCAGTGCGTTCCGTCCGGCGAGAGGCCACCGCCAGGCACGATCATGTGGAGGTGAGGATGGTGGGTCATCGCCGAGCCCCAGGTGTGAAGGACGGCGGTGAGGCCTATGCGGGCGCCGAGATGCTTCGGGTCAGCGGAGATCTTCGTCATTGTCTCGGCAGCCGCCTTGAACAAGAGGTTGTAGACAGCAGCCTTGTTCTGGAAGGCGATTGTCGCGATCTCGGCTGGCAGCGTGAAGACGACGTGGAAGTATCCGACCGGCAGGAGGTCGGCCTCGCGCTCGGCAAGCCAGTCGCGCGCCGCCGCACCCTGGCACCGTGGGCAGTGCCGGTTGCGACAGGAGTTATAGGCGACGCGCAGATGGCCGCATTCGTCGCAGGCTTCGACATGGCCGCCAAGGGCTGCGGTGCGACAGTGCTCGATCGCCGACATGACCTTCAGTTCGGCCAGGCTCAGATGCCCGGCTCGGCATGCGCGGTAAGTCGGCCCGGTGAAGCGGAAGATGTCGGCGACCTCGATCGAGGCCCGCATCGTCTCAGCCGGGCGAGGCCTCGTCACCGTGGAACAGGGCGAGCCGGTCGAGCGGGCTAACGACAGCACGCACCGTGCGCGTGGCGACCTTGGCGTAGAGCGCCGTGGTGTCGAGCTTGGCGTGCCCCAGGAGAACCTGGATAACGCGAATGTCGACGCCGTCCTCCAGGAGATGGGTGGCGAAGGAATGGCGCAACGTGTGGGGTCCGACCCTCTTGGGGATGTCGGCTGCCCGCGCTGCCTCCACTACGATGCGGTGAAGCTGTCGCGTCGAGATCGGTCGGGTCCAGCTCTGGCCGGGAAACAGCCAGCCCTCGCGATGAAGAACGCCCTGCCGGTGGCCCTCGATCCACCACTGCCGCAGCAGGGCCAGAAGATCGGCGGACAGCATGGCGTTGCGATCGCGGCCGCCCTTGCCGCGCTCGATGCGCAGCAGCATGCGGGTGGAATCGACGTGGGCGACCTTCAGCGCTGCGACCTCGGCGACGCGAAGGCCCGCGCCATAAGCGACCGACAGCGCCGCCAGATGCTTGAGGCAGACCGCGGCGCCAAGCAGACGGCGCACTTCCTCCGGGCTCAGGACGTCAGGCAGGCTACGGGGATAACGCAGCCGCACCAGCTTACGGGCGAGATCAGGCCGGTCAATCGTATGAACGAAGAAGAAGCGCAGCGCCGAAACGATGGCGTTCATCGTCGGCACACCGAGGCCCGCTTCCTGTTGGGCCATCTGGAAGCGATGCAGATCATCGACGGTCGCCGTGTCGGGCGACCTCCCCAAAAACGATGCCAGGCGGCCGATGTCGCGCACATAGTTGCGCTGCGTCTCGGCCGAGAACCGGCGCATGGTCATGTTCTCGATCAGGCGCTGGCGCAGAGGGCTGATCGATGTGGCGGGAATAGGCAGGGGGTTCATCACAGAGCTCCGTTCGGTGAAAGGAGCCAGGATCTTCCGCCCGCATAGGGCGACGCTCAATCAGCGCACCGCGCTCGTATCATACCGCATACCGTGAAGCTGCCGCCCATCCCGCGCGAGCGGGTTCGTTCTTCCACCCCGAAGACGCCGTTGTTACGTATCAACTTTGGTCAGACTTTTCTCTGGGCGCCAGCGCCTGCTGAAACGCCACGAACTACGTTCCCGACGCGACTGATTCGCGTTCGGACGCTCGCCCACTTGGGAACAACTCCGCCGTTCTCCTGTATTTGCGCGCTGCACTACTACTACGACCGAAACTTGTTGAATCGGCCCGTTTTGCCGTTCTTTTAATCATCCCCATCCGGGGACCGCCTTCGCCCTCTTCCCCGGAAACGGGGACGAGATGGCAGGCACAAATCGCAAACAGGCGACCTACGAGCGCGGCGCACGCATGCTCCGCACCGCGCTCGGACCTGCCATCTCGAACCTGCTGCTAGACAAGTCCATCGTCGAGGTGATGCTGAACCCCGATGGGCGCATCTGGGTGGACCGTCTCTCCGACGGATTGTCCGACACCGGCGAGCGGATGACGCCGGAGGACGGCGAGCGCATCGTTCGCCTGGTCGCCCATCATGTCGGCGCCGAGGTGCATGCCCGCTCTCCGCGCGTATCGGCCGAGCTGCCCGAAACCGGCGAACGATTTGAGGGGCTTCTTCCCCCGGTGGTCACCGCGCCGACCTTCGCCATTCGCAAACCCGCCGTCGCCGTGTTCACGCTCGACGATTACGTCGCCGCTGGCATCATGTCCGGCGTCCAGGCCACAGCCTTGCGCCAGGCCGTCGCCACACGCGCCAACATCCTGGTGGCGGGCGGCACCTCGACGGGCAAAACCACCTTGACCAACGCGCTCTTGTCCGAGGTCGCCAAGACGCAGGATCGCGTCGTTATCATCGAAGATACCCGCGAGCTGCAATGCGAAGCGCCCAATCTCGTCGCCATGCGCACCAAGGACGGGGTGGCGACGCTCTCCGATCTGGTCCGGTCCTCGCTACGCTTGCGCCCCGACCGCATCCCCATCGGCGAGGTACGCGGGGCGGAAGCGTTGGACTTGCTGAAAGCATGGGGGACGGGCCATCCCGGCGGCATCGGCACCATCCATGCCGGCTCCGGCATCGGCGCGCTGCGCCGCCTCGAACAGCTCATTCAGGAAGCCGTCGTCACCGTGCCGCGCGCGATGATCGCGGAGACGATCGACCTCCTTGCCGTCCTCTCCGGCCGGGGCGTCGCCCGCCGCCTTTCCGAGCTTGCCCGCGTCGAGGGCCTCGGCTCGGACGGCGACTACCGGATCTCGCCAGCCATTCCAGACCCCACTCCCACAGATCACCGAGGAGACACAGCATGATCCACCGCGCCTTCCGCGTCCGCCACCATATCGCAACCGCCGCCACCTTCACCTGGGGCGCGCTGCTGATCTCGCCCGCTCTAGCTTCGGGCTCATCCATGCCCTGGGAAGCGCCGCTTCAGTCGATCCTCGAATCCATTGAGGGGCCGGTAGCGAAGATCGTGGCGGTCATCATCATCATCGTCACCGGCCTGACGCTCGCCTTCGGTGATACCGGCGGTGGGGTTCGCCGGTTGATCCAGATCGTCTTCGGCCTCTCGATCGCCTTCGCCGCCCGCTCCCTCTTCCTGTCGTTCTTCAGCTTCGGCGGCGGGGCGCTGATCTGATGGCGGCCGTGCTTGAACAGCTCGACGTCGTGCCGGGATTCACGGTCCCGGTTCACCGGGCGCTGAGCGAACCCATCCTGCTGGGCGGTGCGCCGCGTTCGGTGGCGATCCTCAACGGGACGCTGACCGGCGCGGTCGGCCTCGGCCTTCAACTCTGGCTCGCCGGCATCCTGATCTGGGCCATCGGCCATCTCGCGGCCGTCTGGGCGGCGAAGCGCGATCCTCTCTTCGTCGAGGTCGCGCGCCGGCATCTGCGTGTGCCTGGCCATCTTTCAGTGTGAGGTGACCACAATGATGAATCTCGCCGAATATCGCCGCACCGCATCTCGCCTCGCCGACTATTTGCCCTGGGTGGCGCTGGTCGGCGAAGGCGTGGTGCTGAACAAGGACGGCAGCTTCCAGCGTAGCGCCAGGTTCCGCGGGCCGGATCTCGACTCTGCCGTCGCCGCCGAGTTGGTCGGCGTCGCCGGTCGCCTCAACAATGCCTTCCGCCGTCTCGGCTCCGGCTGGGCGATCTTCGTCGAGGCGCAGCGATCCGAGGCCGCGACCTATCCCAATGACGTGTTTCCCGATCCGGCCTCCGCCCTGGTCGACGCCGAACGCAAGGCAGATTTCGAGGAGGAAGGCAGCCACTTCGTCTCGGAATATTTCCTGACCTTCCTCTGGCTTCCGCCGGTTGAAGACGCCGCACGCGCTGAAAGCTGGCTTTACGAGGGCCGCGAGACCACCGGGGTCAATCCCTGGGAGCTGGTGCGCGGCTTCGTCGACCGCACCGACCGCGTGCTCTCACTCCTGGACGGATTCATGCCCGAGTGCCGCTGGCTGACCGATGGCGAAACGCTGACCTATCTCCATTCCACGATTTCGACGAAACGGTACCGCGTCCGCGTGCCGGAAACCCCGGTCTATCTGGACGCGCTGCTCGCCGACCAGCCGCTGACCGGTGGGCTCGAACCGCAGCTCGGTTTCGCGCATCTGCGCATCCTCACCATCACCGGCTTCCCTAGCGTCACGACGCCCGGCCTGCTTGACGATCTCAACCGGCTGGCTTTCCCTTATCGCTGGTCGACCCGCGCCATCCTGATGGACAAGACCGACGCGACCAGGCTGCTCACGAAAATCCGCCGCCAATGGTTTGCAAAGCGCAAGTCGATCGCCGCCATCCTCAAGGAGGTGATGACCAACGAGCAGTCGGCGCTCGTCGACACCGACGCCGCCAACAAGGCCGCTGATGCTGACATGGCGTTGCAGGAACTCGGCGCCGACATGGCCGGCATCGCCTATGTCACCGCGACCGTCACTGTCTGGGACGAGGATGCCCGTCGCGCCGACGAGAAGCTGCGGCTGGTCGAAAAGGTCATCCAATCCCGCGACTTCAGCGTCATGGTCGAGACGGTCAACGCCGTCGATGGATGGCTCGGCTCCTTGCCGGGCCACGCCTACGCGAATGTGCGTCAGCCTCCGATCTCGACGCTCAACCTTGCCCATGCGGTCCCTTCGTCCGCCGTGTGGGCCGGACCGGAACGGGACGATCACTTCGGCGCACCCCCGCTGCTGTATGGCAGGACCGAAGGATCGACCCCGTTCCGGTTTGCTCTCCATGTCGGTGACGTCGGCCATACCCTTGTCGTCGGCCCGACCGGCGCGGGCAAGTCGGTGCTGCTGGCGCTGATGGCGCTGCAATTCCGCCGCTACCCCGGATCGCAAATCTTCGCGTTCGATTTCGGGGGGAGCATCCGCGCCGCCACCCTGGCGATGGGCGCCGACTGGCATGATCTCGGCGGCCGGCTGACCGAAAGCGCGGAAGCTTCCGTCTCCCTCCAGCCACTCGCCCGCATCCAGCAGACGCAGGACCGCGCCTGGGCCGCCGACTGGATCGTGGCGATCCTCACGCGCGAGGGCGTCACCGTCACGCCCGAAGCCAAGGAACATATCTGGACGGCGCTTTCCTCGCTCGCCTCAGCGCCGATCGAGGAGCGCACCATCACCGGCCTCTCGGTCCTGCTCCAGTCCAACGATTTGAAGCTCGCCATCCAGCCCTATTGCGTCGGTGGTCCTTATGGCCGGCTGCTCGACGCGGAGGCGGAGAGCCTCGGCGACGCTTCCGTCGTGGCCTTCGAGACCGAGGGGCTTCTCGAAACCGGCGCTGCGCCCGCGGTCCTCAGCTACCTATTCCACCGGACCGCCGACCGGCTCGACGGAAGCCCGACCATGATCATCATCGACGAGGGCTGGCTGGCGCTCGGCGATCCCGCCTTCTCGAAGCAACTGGCCGAATGGCTGGTGACGCTGCGCAAGAAGAACGCATCCGTGGTCTTCGCCACGCAATCGCTCGCCCAGCTCGAAAAGAGCACCATCGCACCAGCCATAATCGAAAGCTGCCCGACCCGGTTGCTGCTGCCCAATGACCGCGCCGTCGAGCCCCAGATCACGGCCATCTACAGGCGGTTTGGGCTGAACGACCGCCAGATCGAGATTCTGGCGCGGGCAACCCCGAAGCGCGACTACTACTGTCAAAGCCGCAGGGGCAATCGCCTGTTCGAGCTGGGCATGTCGGAAGTCGGCCTGGCGCTTTGCGCCGCTTCCGCCAAATCCGACCAGGCGTTGATCGCCGACATTCTCGCCGAGAATGGCCGTGACGGCTTCCTCCCCGCCTGGCTCACCGCGCGCGGCGTCGAATGGGCCGCCGACCTCATCCCCAACCTCACCAACATCGCCGTTGTACCGGAGCCGCAAGTGCAGCCCCCGGCACAGGCTTCCGACCTCACCGATTCCGTCCAACTCGTTCCAGAGGAGATCATGCCATGACCCGTCACCGCTTTCCCCGTATCGCCGGCGCGTCGCTGCTCGCGCTGACGATGGCCGCGCCGCTTGCGCTCTCGCCGCTCTTCACCACGCCGGCCCATGCCCTCTTCGGTTTCGGACGGATTGTCTACGACCCGACCAACCACGCCGAAAACCTGCTGACCGCCGCGCGGACGCTGGAGCAGATCAATCATCAGATCACCTCGCTTCAAAACGAAGCGACCATGCTCATCAACCAGGCAAAAAACCTGGCGAGCCTGCCCTACAACTCGCTCCAGGTGCTCCAGCAGAATGTCCAGCGCACCCAGCAGCTTCTCGGGCAGGCCCAGAACATCGCTTTCGACGTGCAGTCGATCGACCAGATGTTCCGGCAGGACTACGGCAATCTTTCCCTCTCGGCGACCGACAATCAGTTGATCACCGATGCGCGCTCGCGCTGGGAGAACACCGTCGGCGGGTTGCAGGATGCCATGCGCGTACAGGCCGGCGTCGTCGGCAATATCGACGCCAACCGCACCGAAATGTCCACGCTGGTCGGCGAGAGCCAGAATGCTGTTGGCGCACTTCAGGCGACGCAAGCCGGTAACCAGCTTCTCGCCCTGCAAAGCCAGCAGCTCTCGGACCTGATCGCCGTCAGCTCGGCCAACGGCCGGGCCGAGGCCCTGGCGGAAGCCGAGCGCGCAACGGCGGCCGAACAGGGCCGCATCCAGCGCGAGCGCTTCCTGACGCCCGGCTCCGGCTACCAGCCCGGCAGCGCACAGATGTTCAATAACTGACGGGCCGGAAGGGGGACATTATGGAAGGCAAGGTGCTGGCTCGGATCGCGGCCATCATATTCGTCGCCGTCGCCATCACGGCGGCGATCATCGAAATGACCCGCGAGGAAGAGATCGGGCCGGCGCCAGCCGTGCCGGTGCTTCAGCCGCCGACCGATCCCCTCCGTTTCGGGCAACGCCGTTGCCAGGAGTTGGGCGAGGCCGCTGCCAATGACGCGACGTGCCTGCGTGTCTGGTCGCAGACGCGCGACCGCTTCCTCGGCCGGGCGCCCGCGCAGACCGCGCCCGACGCCCGCGAAGGGCGGTGAGCCATGGGCGGAACAGGGGTCATCGACAACTTCCTCGGCATCTTCACCAGCTATATCGACTCAGGTTTCGGGCTGCTTGGCGGTGAAGTCGCCTTCATCGCCACCACGCTGATCGTCATCGACGTGACGCTTGCCGCCCTGTTCTGGGCCTGGGGCGCCGATGACGACATCATCACCCGGCTGGTCAAGAAGACCCTGTTTGTCGGGGTGTTCGCCTACATCATCTCCAACTGGAACAACCTGGCCAGGATCGTCTTCGAGAGCTTCGCCGGCCTCGGCCTGCTGGCCTCCGGCACCGGCTTCTCGACCGCCGATCTTCTGCGCCCCGGCCGTGTCGCCCAGACCGGCCTCGATGCCGGCCGACCGCTCCTCGAATCCATCTCCGATCTGATGGGCTGGATCGCGGTCTTTGAAAACCTCGTTCAGATCCTTTGCCTGTTTTTCGCCTGGGCGCTGGTGGTCCTCGCCTTCTTCATCCTCGCCGTGCAGCTTTTCGTGACGCTGATCGAGTTCAAGCTGACGACGCTCGCCGGATTCGTGCTGATCCCGTTCGGCCTCTTCGGCAAGACCGCCTTCATGGCCGAGCGTGTCCTCGGAAACGTCATCTCTTCGGGTATCAAGGTGCTCGTTCTGGCCGTCATCATCGGCATCGGCTCTACCTTGTTCGGCCAGTTCACCGCCGGTTTCGGCGGCGCGACCCCGACGATTGACGACGCCATGGCCATCGTTCTCGCCGCTCTTTCCCTTCTCGGACTCGGCATATTCGGTCCTGGCATCGCGACGGGCCTCGTCTCGGGCGGCCCACAGCTCAGTGCTGGCGCTGCGGTCGGCACCGGCCTTGCCGTCGGCGGCGCGGCGGTTGCGGCCGGCGGCGCCACCATGCTGGCAGCGCGCGGCGGTGCTGCCGCACTCTCGGGCGGGGCAGCCCTTGCCCGCGGCGGCTCCTCGGCCGCCGGTGCGGCCTCCTCGGCCTATACGCTCGCCTCCATGGGCGGGTCCGGCGCATCCGGTTTCGCGGCCGGTCTCGACGGCGTTGCCCGCGCCAGCGGAGCCGCCGCCATCTCCCCCCTGAAGCGCGCCGTCTCCCGCGCCGCCGACAGCCTCAAATCCAGTCACACCGAAGGCGTCAGGGGCGGCTTCGAGACGACTGGCGGCAGCTCGACCATGGGAACGATCGGCGGCGGCGCGTCGTCGCCCGCAAGCTCCCCCGATGGCCCGCCGGCCTGGGCGCAACGCATGCGCCGCGGCCAGGCCATGAGCCACGGCGTCACCGCCGCCGCCCATGCTGTCCGCGCAGGCGACAGCAATGGCGGCGGCGCCTCCATCAGCCTTTCCGAAAGCGACCGCACATGAACCCCTTCAAACGTCCCATGACCCACTACGGCAAGACGCCGGAACCCGTCACGCCCTACCAGAAAGCCGCCCAAATCTGGGATGAGCGCATCGGCTCGGCCCGCGTGCAGGCCCGCAACTGGCGCTTCATGGCCTTTGGCTGCCTCATCCTGTCGGCCGGATTCGCCTCGGCGCTCGTCTGGCAATCGGCGCACGGCACCGTCGTTCCCTGGGTGGTCGAGATCGACCGCCACGGAGAAGCGCGTACCGTCGAATCCGCCGTTGCCGACTATCGTCCCACCGACCCGCAGGTCGCATGGCATCTCGCGCGGTTCATCGAGCAGATTCGGGGCCTGCCATCCGACCCCATCGTTCTGCGGCAGGCATGGCTTCGCGCCTACGACTTCACCACCGACAGGGGTGCGGTGGCGTTGAACGAATATGCGAGGTCGAACGATCCCTTCACCCGCGTCGGCCGCGAACAGATCTCGGTCGAAGTGTCCAGCGTCATCCGCGCCTCGCCCGATTCGTTCCGCATCGCCTGGACAGAACAGCACTACGAGAACGGTCAGCTCTCCCGCACCGAACGCTGGACCGCGATCCTCACCATTGCCCTTCAGCAGCCGCGCACGGCCGAACGCCTGCGCGCCAATCCCCTTGGAATTTTTGTCAACGCGATCTCGTGGTCGCGGGAGTTGTCCCAATGATCCTCAATCCCCACAGAACCGGATCTACGGCCTTCCGTAAACCCATATTGGCGGCTTTACTGGCCACGACCATGCTCGCCGGATGCGCCACCAACCGCACGCCGCAGTTCAGCTATGATGACAATGTGCCGCCGCTGCCCGTCGTGCGCGCCTCCTCGACCGACGACACGCCCCGGCCGCTTCATACGCCACCCGCCTGGACGGTGGCGCGCGGCGGCGCGGCCACCGGCACACCGGAGGGCCGCGTCGTCAATGCCAATGCGGCAGCCCGCGTCGAGCCGCGCCGTGAGGGTTACTACAACGCGATCCAGATCTATCCCTGGTCCGATGGGGCGCTGTTTCAGGTCTATGCCGCGGTGGGGCAGATCACCACGATCGCGCTCGAACCCGGCGAGAGTCTCACCGGCGCCGGGCCGATCGCGGCCGGCGACACGACGCGCTGGATAATCGGCGATACCGAAAGCGGCTCGGGAACCACCCGCCGCGTTCATGTGCTGGTCAAGCCGACCCGCGCCGGCATCGCCACCAACCTGGTCATCACGACCGACAGGCGCACCTATCTGATCGAACTGCGAGCCCGCGACGAGACGTGGATGCCGGCCGTCGCCTGGGCATATCCCGCGCCGCAGGCGTCGCAGCGCGTGACCGCACCGGCCGCGCCGATCATCCCCGCCGAATCCGCGCGGAACTACCGCTACGGACTTTCCGGCGACAACCCGCCGTGGAAGCCGTTGACCGCCTTCGACGACGGCCGCCGCGTCTACATCGTGTTCCCGCGCGGCATCGTTCAGGGGGAAATGCCGCCCTTGTTCGTCATCGGTTCGGGCGGCGAACCAGAGATCGTCAACAGCCGCATCTACCAGAACGTGCTCATTGTCGATCGCCTCTTCGGCGTGGCCGAGCTGCGGCTGGGTTCCGGCAATCGGCAACATACGGTCAGGATCGTCCGCGTTCAGCCAGGCCAGACCACCGCCACGGCCGCCAGACAAACCATGGATACGGGAGGAGCGCCCTCGTGAGCCAGAATGACGACCGGAAAGAGGAAGGGGTGGAACTGGCAGGGGCGGCTGGTGGCAGGGCCGGCTCGATGCGCCTGCGCGCCGAGACGCCGCGCGTCACCCGCATCTCGCGCAAGGTGCTGATGGGCGCTGGCGTGGTGGCCGGCCTCGGCATCGGCGGTGCGCTGATCTACGCGCTTCAGGGTGTCGATCGCAGTGGTCAGCAAGAGGAGCTGATCTCGACCGACCGCCGTCAGACCGCCGACGGCTTGCAGGGGCTGCCCGGCAGCTATGGCGACTTGCCGGTGCTTGGCCCGCCGCTGCCCGGCGATCTCGGCAAGCCGGTGCTGCGGGCGCGGGAGGAAGGCCAGCCGATCCCGGCCACCCCCATGGTGGTTCCCGCTGCCGATCCCGAGGAACAGCGCCGGTTGGCCGAGATCGAAGCCGCGCGGACCAGCGAAATCTTTTTCCAGATCAGGGCGGGTCAGAATACGGGCTCGCCCTCGATCCCCACCGTTCCCGGTTTGACCGGGCTGGCAGGCAGTGGGACGCAGGATCGCCACCTTGCCTTCCTCAATGCCGAGGTCGACCGTCGTACCGTCGCACCGGATCGCGTTATGGCGCCAGCTTCGCCCTATATCCTACAGGCCGGCGCGGTGATCCCGGCGGCGCTGATAACGGGCATCCGTTCGGATTTGCCCGGACAGATCACCGCCCAGGTGACGCAGCACGTCTATGACAGCCCAACCGGCGCGCTACTGCTGATCCCACAGGGAAGCCGCCTCATTGGCGAATACGATGCGGGCGTGACCTTCGGGCAGCGCCGCGTGCTGCTGGTCTGGAACCGCCTCATCCTTCCCAATGGCCGCTCGATCGTGCTCGAGCGCCAGCGCGGCGCCGACATCTCGGGCTATGCCGGCCTGGAAGATGGGGTCGACTATCATTGGTGGGATCTGATGAAGGCGGCGGGCCTGTCCACGCTGCTCGCCGTCGGCACGGAGCTGGCGACCAGCGACGAGGACCGCCTGGTGCGCGCGATCCGCGACGGCGCACAGGACACGGTGAATCAGGCCGGTCAGCAGATCGTGCAGCGTCAGTTGCAGGTCGCGCCGACCCTGACGATTCGGCCGGGTTTCCACGTCAGGGTCATCGTGGCGCGCGATCTGGTCCTCGAACCCTACGGAGCCCACTGATGGCCAATCTCAAGCTCGGCCCGCTGCCCAAACTCGGAATCGTCCGCATGACCGTCCCAATGCCGGAGCCGCTCAAGGAAGAGCTCGACCTCTATGCCGCCGAATACGGTCGCCACTATGGCGAGGTCGACACCGCCACGCTGATCCCGCACATGCTGGAAGCCTTCCTGCGATCCGATCGCGGCTGGCGCAGCCGCAAGTCTAAGCTTACCGGCAAGGTGGGATCGGCCGTCACTATCAAGCCGAACGCGCCGCCGACCGATCACTGATCGAGACGGGGGCGCCGTCGCGTTGCCAACTCTCGCGCAAAGCTCAGGAAGCGCCGCAGCGCCGGATTGTCGCTCGATGGCGACCACACCGCGCTGAACGGCACGATGTCTTCACGCGCCGTCAGCGGACGCAGCATGAGGTCTGGATAGGACATGCTGGTCCAGCCCTCCGAGGCCAATGTTATCCCGTCGCCGATCGCCACCATGTGCATCAGGGTTTCTTCCGTGACATGGCGATAAGTCACGTTCGGATAGGTGCTGTAGTCTGCGATACGGCGGACGATATAGTCATGCACCTCCGGCCCCGGCTCCATCGTCGAGACGATGAAGCGCTCGTTGCGCAATTGCGACCAATCCAGCGCGTTACACCCGGCCAGCGGATGCGGCACGGCCATAGCAACATGCACGCGCTCGCGCCATAATTCTTCGACGTCGCAGCCAGCGAACGGCGCATAGCCGGTGAAGAAAGCGACGTCGAGTTGCCGAGAACGGATCGCGCGCAAATGATCGCGGCGGCCGCCATCCACAATGTCGAGATCTATGCCCGGATAGCATTGGCGGTAGGCCGCGATCAGTTCGCGCAGGAAGCCACCGCCGAGCGTGGTGATAATGCCGATCCTGACCGTGCCGACCTCGACCCGGCCGGCCGCGCCGGCGCGCTGCAGGACCGCCTCCGCCATCTGGAGGATCGGGATGATGTCGTCGAGGAACCGGCTGCCAGCATCGGTCAGTCGGACGCCCGAGGTAGTGCGCTCGAACAGGGAAATGCCAAGATTGTCCTCGAAGTCACGCACATGACGGCTGACGCTTGACACTTTCATGCCGAGCGCGCCGGCCGCACCCGAAAAGCTCATCTGTTCAGCCGCTGCCAGCACATAGCGTAGTGCTCGCATGTCAAAAGGAAGCCCCTCGGCAGGCCAGCGTACGGGGCGTTCCCAAAGGGGCGGGTTCGTTCCCTCCATCGCCAATGCTCTCTCTCGTCAAGAGTGGCGATGCGGCGTCCTCCTTTCAAACTCGGTTCGGGTTGTGCCGCATCAATGAGTCGTTAGTCCGCCGTGAGTGCGAGGTTGTCGTGTCATCATTGAAGTGCTCGCCACGGGCTGGATCGGGGAATTGCCAATGCCTTCGAGTGCGTTGACTCAGTCCGGGAACTGAAATCCGGGCGTGGACCGCGAAAGGGCGGTCTCCTCCTCGTCCATCTCCGCTTCGACACCGTCGAAGAGCGGCGTCGACAGATAGCGCTCGCCGGTGTCGGGCAACATGCACAGGATCACCGATCCGGCGGGCGCGCGTTCGGCGATCCGCCGCGCCACGGCGAAGGTTGCCCCGCCCGAGATCCCGGTGAAGACCCCCTCTTTGCTCGCCAGTTCCCGGGTCCACCTTACGGCTTCATCCCCCGCCACGGACGCCACCTCGTCATAGAGGCCGCTGTCTATCGCCTCCTGGAGGACATGGGGGATGAAGTCCGGGGTCCAGCCTTGTATCGGGTGCGGCTCGAAAGCGGGATGGCTGGAGGCCGGTGCCTCGTCGGGGCCGCGCTCCTGCGGATCGCCGCTGCCGACGAGCTGCGCATTGGCGGGTTCGGCCAGCACGATACGGGTTTCCGGCCGCTCGCGCCGCAATACGCGGCCGACGCCGGTGACGGTGCCGCCGGTGCCGTAACCGGAAACGAAGAAGTCGAGACGCGAGCCGGCGAAATCGTTGACGATCTCGCGCGCCGTAGTCGCCTCGTGGATCGCGGCATTCGCCTCGGTCTCGAACTGATGGGCGAGAAACCAGCCATTGGCCTGCGCCAGCTCGACCGCCTTCTGATACATGCCGAAGCCCTTTTCTTCACGCGGCGTCAGCACTACCTTCGCCCCCAGCATCCGCATCAGCTTGCGCCGCTCGACCGAGAAGCTCTCGGCCATGGTGAGGACGAGGGGATAGCCCTTTTGGGCACAGACGATCGCCAGGCCGATGCCGGTATTGCCGCTGGTCGCCTCGACGACCGTCTGCCCGGGGCGCAACAGACCCCGGCGCTCCGCGTCCTCGATGATATTGAGCGCAAGCCTGTCCTTCACCGAGGAGGCCGGATTGAATAATTCGGCCTTCACATAGATGGTCGCGTTGTCCACCCCGACATTGTTGATCCGGATCGTCGGCGTGTCGCCGATCGTGTCGAGAATACTGCCGAAAAGCCTGCCTCTGCCTGTAGCGGACCGGATTTCTTCGCGTGAATCCATGGAAAACTCTCCCGTTGATCCAGTATGCCGGACTTATGTCCGGTGGAAATGCCCAGTGCATGCGGCGTTACTTTCACTGATTCCTAAAAAACATCGCTCTTGCACGCGCCCGGCCCACATCAGAGCAGCCACAGGCGGATGATGTAGCCGACGGCCGCCAGGCAGGCGACGCCAGCCGCCCACAGGCCGATGAACCAGAACAACCGCAGCCACAGCGGACGGGCGTGTTCCCGGCTCAATGATAGCCCTCTTCACCGACCTTGCCGCGGAATACCCAGTAGGAATAGGCGGTGTAGACGAGGATGATCGGGATCAGAAAGCCCGCGCCGATCAGCATGAAGATCAGGCTCGATTCGGGAGCCGCCGCCTCGTGGATGCCGATTGCGCCGGGAACGATGTCCGGGAAGATGCTGATGCCGAGCCCGGCCATGCTGAGCGCGAACAGACCGAGGGAAAGCAGGAAAGGCAGGCTTTCGTAGCGCCGGCGCAGGCTGAAGAAGTAGGCCGCCGTCGCAACGACGACCAGCAGCGGAACCTGCGCGGTGAACAGCACATGCGGCCACGCGAACCAGCGTTCGTAATAGGCCTCCTCGAGGAAAGGCGTGGCGAGGCTGACCGCACCGACGCAGACGATCGTGACGACCCCGGCGATGCGGGCGTAGCGAAAGGCGCGGTCCTGCAGCGCGCCTTCCGTCTTCATGATCAGCCAGGTCGAGCCGAGCAGCGCATAGCCGACGACGAGGCTTAGTCCGGTGAGCAGGCTGAAGGGCGAAAGCCACTCCCACCAGCCGCCGGCATATGCCCGGCCTTCCACCGTGATGCCTTGCAGCAGCGCGCCGAGCGTCACCCCTTGCGTGAATGCAGCGAGAAGCGAGCCGCCGGCGAAGGAAATGTCCCAGAACCATTGATGGCCGGGATCGCGCCAGCGGAACTCGAAGGCGACGCCGCGGAAGATCAGTGCGAGTAACATGGCGATGATCGGCGCGTAGATAGCCGGCATGATGACCGCATAAGCGAGCGGAAAGGCCGCCATCAGGCCGCCGCCGCCCAGCACCAGCCACGTCTCGTTGCCGTCCCAGACCGGCGCGACCGAGTTCATCGCCTGATCGCGTTGCTGGCCTCGGTCCAGCATCGGAAACAGGATGCCGATGCCCAGATCGAAGCCGTCGAGAACGACATAGGCGAAGACGGCGAAGGCAAGGATGAACGCCCACAGAACCGGCAGATCCATGCTCAATCTCCCTTCGTGCCCGCGCCGAGCGCCCGGTTCGGATCGAGCCCGGCGGCGGGCGTGATGCCTGCGGTTCGGATCGGCGATGTTCCTTCCTCCAGACCCGGCTCGGCGGTTGACGGCGCATGGGCCATCATTTGCAAAATGTACCACACACCGACGGAAAAGATGGCGAAGTAGACGACGACGAAAGCCACGAGGGATGCTGCGACGGCCGGCGCATCGAGCGGCGAAACCGAGTCGGCCGTGCGCAGCAAGCCGTAGACCGTGTAGGGTTGCCGCCCGACCTCGGTCGTTACCCATCCGGCAATGACGGCGACGAAGCCCGCCGGTCCCATCACGATGGCGAAGCGGTGCAAATTCCTCCAGTCGTAAAGCCGGCCGCGCAGATGGGCGATGAGCGCGATCCCCCCCAGTGCGAACATCAGCAGGCCGAGCCCGACCATGATGCGGAACGACCAGAAGACGATGGCGACCGGCGGCCATTCCTCGCGGGGGACGGTCTCAAGTCCTTCCATCGGCGCGGTCAGGCTGTGCTTCAGGATGAGGGACCCGGCATTGGGGATGGCGAGCGGGTAGCGCAAGGTTCCCGCCTCCTGATCCGGCAGGCCGAACAGATAGAGCGGCGCACCTTCGGGGTGGCTCTCGAAATGGCCCTCCATCGCCATGATCTTGACCGGCTGGTGCTCCAGCGTGTTGAGCCCGTGCAGATCGCCGACGAATATCTGGATGGGAGCCGTCACCACGAGCATCCCCATCGCCATGGCGAACATCGTCCGCGCGCCGGGATTGGCGCGGTCCCGCAGCAGGTGCCATGCACCGACTGCGCCGACCACCAGCGCCGTGGTCAGGTAGGAGCCGAGGACGGTATGTGTGAGACGATAGGGAAAGGACGGACTGAAGATGATCTGCCACCAGTTCGCCGGCACGAATTGTCCCACTTCGTTCATCTCGTGCCCGACCGGAGTCTGCATCCAGGAATTGGCGGCGATGATCCAGAAAGAAGACAACAACGTTCCAACCGCGACCGCCAGTGTCGCGGTAAAGTGGAGACCTTTGCCGACGCGGGCGAGGCCGAACAGCATGATGCCGAGGAAACCCGCCTCGAGGAAGAAGGCGGTCAGCACCTCATAAGCCATCAGCGGGCCGACGATCGGTCCAGCAAGATCGGAAAACACGGACCAGTTGGTGCCGAACTGGTAGGAAAGCACGATGCCGGACACAACGCCCATGGCGAAGTTGATGGCGAAAATCTTGACCCAGTAACGGAAGAGATCGAGATAGACCTCACGGCCGGTCCATAGCCACAGACCCTCGAGTACCGCCAGATAGCTCGCCAGCCCGATCGTCAGCGCCGGAAAGATGAAGTGAAACGAGACGGTGAAGGCGAACTGGATACGCGCCAGAAGCAGGGCGTCGAAACCTTCGAACATCTTTCCCTCCAATCACATCCTTTAGGAACTAGCGCAGTGGCTGGACAACCAAACTGTTCACATTAGTTCCGCATCTAGCCTTCGCATCCAAGGCAGTTTCCTGACCGTCCCGTTCATTGCCTCGCAGTCTCGCGCGTCACGCCCGTCGCCCAGGCAAAGCCCACGACAGCTCCTTTGACGAAAGGCAACATTGCCAGAGTCATGACGATAGCAAGAGCGGTCCAGATTCCAAGGTTCAGCCACATGAAAGGCAACCACGCCTCATACGACAAGATTGCAAGCGGTAGGATCACATGCCCCACGATGACGATCGTCAGGTATGGCGGGGCATCATCAGATGGGTAGCGAGTGTTGTCAGTCCCGCATTCCTCGCAGGCTTCCGCAACTTTCAGGAAGCGCCTGAACAGGCGTCCCTGGCCACATTCGGGACAACGAAGGCCCAATCCCCGGCGCAGGCCGAGGCCGATCTTCGAGGGTTCATGATTTGCCATTTCGGTTCCTTTGGTGGTTTTGAGCCATACGATATGGTTGGCGGGGAGATAGAGATCGTCAGTCCGTGCATGATCGGATTTCGGGCGTGGCGGACCCGTCAGGATTTCCGAGTGTCGTTCCGGCAAGCGGCGGCGCTGCCTCGAACGCCACCGCCGTCTTCGGCCGGGTGTCGACCGAGAGGCGGAATATGTCCGGTCGCGCATAGTGGCCGGTAACGTCGAGATCATATTTGCCGCGCGCGATCATGCGGCGATCGATTTCCGCCAGCTTGATCGTCTCGTCGGTAAAATCCGGCTCGACAAGGACATTGCCCAGCGGATCGACGATGCAGGAGCCGCCACGGATCAGGACCGTCGACGGATCGTCGCCCTGGGCGGGCGCATAGTCGGCCGGCCCGTCTCCCTTGGTTAAATACTGGCAGGCCGAAATGACGAAGCAGCGCCCCTCGAGCGCGATGGTGCGCATCGTCGGCAGCCAGGCGTCGCGATCGTCGACGGTGGGAGCACAGTAAAGCTCGACCCCTTGCGCATACATGGCGGCGCGCAATAGCGGCATGTAGTTTTCCCAACAAATGACGCTGCCGATTCTGCCGATGGGCGTGTCGACGACGCCGATGGTCGAGCCGTCGCCGAAACCCCAGACCAGCCGCTCCAGCGCCGTGGGCATCAGCTTGCGGTGCTTGTAGAGGAGCTTGCCGGAAGGCGCGTAGGTGAGGGTCGAGCAGTAAAGCGTGCCGCCATCCCGCTCGATGACGCCCACCACAAGATACACCCCGGCATCGCGCGCGGCTTCGCCGATGCGCAGCGTCTCGTGGCCGAGCAGATCGATGGCGCTGTCGAAATAGCGGCGGAACTCCTCCCTGCCCTCGGGGCTGCGGCTGCCGAGCCGCGCTCCGAAATCGAGGCCCTTCGGATAGCCGCCGACAAAGGCTTCAGGAAAGACCACGAGATTGGCCCCCATGCCGGCAGCGTCGCGGGTAAGCGCTTCAAGCTTTTGCACCGTCTTCGGCGTATCGAAGAGGACGGGAGCGGCCTGAACGACTGCGGCCTTGATCGGGTTCATCACATCCTCCAGTGTCAAACCACCGCTCGAATGCCGAACGACGGCTGGGCGATCAGATTTGCAAGCTGCGTCAAGCCGTCCTCCAGGTCGCCCCGGTCTGGAGCGACACCGAGGGAAATCCGCACCGCTTCTATCGGATGGGCGACGGTGGCGAATGCCGACGCCGGCACGATCGAAACACCGGCGCGGTCGGCATGTTCGGCAAAGTCGCTGGCGCGCCAGTGGGCGGGAAGTTGCAGCCACAAATGATGCCCATGCGGGTCGGCTTCATAGCCGATATCTCCAAGCACCGATGCGGCCAGCCTCTGGCGCTCGGCATTCTCGGCCCGGATCGCGCGAGTGATTTCGTTGAGCGTTCCGTCGGAAATCCAGCGGCTGGCCAATGCAGACAACAATGGCGGCGCCATCAGCACGGTCGCCCGCAACGCTCCAGCGAGCCGCAGAGCGGCAGTGGCGCCCGGCGCGACGACATAGGCGACCCTCAATGCTGGGGTCGCGCATTTGGACAGGGTTGCGATGTGCCAGGTGATCTCCGGCGCAAGCCCGGCGATGGACGGTGTATGTTCCGGCCGCAGCGGCGCATAGGGATCGTCCTCGATGATGATGATCCCGTGCCTGTGGGCGATCCCGATCAGGGCGCGGCGGCGCTCCTCGGGCAGGGTCGCGGTCGTTGGATTGTCGATGCTGGGAATGACGTAGAGCGCCTTGGGCGCGCGCTTGCGGCAAAGCTGCTCCAGAGCGTCCGGCAGAATGCCCTGGCCATCCATGGCGAGAGGCTCGAGCGCGAGACCTTTTTGAAACGCGACCGCCTTCAGGCCGGGATAGGTCATCGCGCCGCTGGCGATCGTATCACCACGCTCGAGAAGCGTGTCGCAGATTGCATAGAGTGCGCTTTGCGCGCCGCCGGTGACGACGATCCGCTCCGACGTCACCCCCTCGATCCGATCGGCAAGCCAGCTTGCCGCCGCATGGCGATCCGGCTCCGTGCCCGTGCTTTCCTGATAATGCAGGCTGAGCAAACCTCGCGGCGTGCCGAGCACGGCGCTTATGCTTTGCGGAAACAGCTTGCGGAAATCGATTTCTGCCGGCTGCGGGGGGATGTTCATGCTGAGGTCGATGAGGGGCTGCGCCTGGTGGTGTCCGCCCTCCATCGTCTCGCTGATGAAGGTGCCGCGCCCGGCTTGGGCCTCCACGAGACCGCGCCGGCGCGCTTCGTTGAAAGCCCGGGTGACCGTCGTCAGATCGACGCCGAGCGCCTCGGCGATGGCGCGCTGCGCCGGCAGTCGCTCGCCGGGGGCGACCATGCCGGATCGAATGTCCGCCTCAAGCGCTTCGACAATGCCGAGATATTTCATCCGGGCATTCTCGACCAGCCTCGGCTTCCACATGCGCTTTTACTCCAATGTACGGCCTAGTTGCCTACATTATTTCTATCATGTATGGCCTATAAAGAAAAGGTGCGCAAACCATGAATTTCGACGAACGAATCGAACTGGGACGGAAAATCCGAGCCGAGGTTCTCGGCGTTGAATATACAGACCCGGCGGGACCCGCGCCCAGCAAGTTTCAACGTGAGTTCCGGAACTTCACCGAAGAAAACTGCTGGGCCACTGTCTGGGTGCGCAACGGGCTTGAACGAAAGACCCGGAGCATGCTCAATCTTGCAATGCTTGCAGCCATGGCGCGCTGGCATGAGTTTGAACTTCACGTCAGAGGCGCGAGAACCAATGGGGTGACTGACGATGAGATGATCGAAATCGTACTACAGGTGGGCGTGTATGCAGGCGTGCCCCTGGCGGCAGAGTCCATGAGGATCGTTGAACGAGTAATGAGCGAACCCGCCTAGCCCGGCGTCCTTTCGGACGGGACTGGCCTTTGGGCCGCAGTTGCGAGGGTGTCAGACGGCTTCGCCGGGTGGCAGGCGGGCCTTGGACATGGAGAACCGGATGCAGCCCCTCGCAGCCAACCAACCGGAGCGAGCAGTCTACACGCTCGAAATCACCGGCAAGGCGATTGCGGAAATCGAGGCGGCGCGATCGGTCATACCGCCGGGAACCCCGATCAACATCGCGTTTCTCGGCAACGAGGATCATGATCAACGCATCGCGGCGGCGCGTGTGATCCGCGCATGCGGCTTCGAGCCGGCGCCGATCATTTCCTCACGCCGATTGCTGTCGCAGCAGGACCGCGACGCTCTCGTCGGCGCGCTTGTCCGCAGCGCCAATCCGCAACGCTTCATCCTCGTCGGCGGCGATCCCGCCGTGCCGGCTGGCCCTTACCGGGACTCGCTGGCGCTTCTGGAAAGCGGAATTCTCCAGCGCCACTCCATCCGCCATGTCGGGATCGTCGGCTATCCCGAAGGACATCCGAAGATCGCGCCGCAGGAACTGGACAGGGCGCTGAAATGGAAGATCGATTTTCTTCAGAAGGCAGGCTGCGCGACAGAGATCACCACCCAGTTCGGGTTCGACGCCGACGCCATCGTCCAATGGATCGAACGGCTGCGTATAGCGGGAATCGACGCCCCCATCCGTGCCGGCGTGCCCGGTCCCGCCACTGTCGGCAAGCTCCTACGCTATGCGCGCCAGTTCGGGGTTGCGTCCTCGGCCGCGATCGCGCGCCGTTACGGGTTTTCCCTCGCCAATCTTCTGACGCGCGTGGGGCCGGACCGCTTTGTCGACCGGCTCTATGCGGGAATGGCAGGACGCGACCTCGGCGTCGTTCTCTTTCACCTCTACCCGTTCGGCGGGATCGCCGATAGCGTCGACTGGATGAACGGGCACCTGTCGAACAGGCCACCCGGCCCGTTCGCCAGCATGTCTCAGAACCCGGTCGAGTCTTCGTCATCCACGAGGATTCGTTCGGCCGCACCGTCCGGATCCTCGAACTGACCGCTTCTCAACGCCCAGAGAAAAGCCCCGAGACTGGCCAGGCCAAAGAGCAATGCCGTGGGAATGAGGTAGACTAGAATGCTCATGCCGGACGCTCATGGGAATGAAGCGCCGGCGCACGGTCCGGTTCGGCGGCGGGAAGCTTCCTGCCGGCGATGAGCAGACGCAGCGCATTTACGGTGACGAGCATCGATGAGCCCGACATCGCGATCGCGGCGATCAGCGGCGTGACGTGGCCGAAGACCGCGATGGGGATCGCGACGATGTTGTAGGCGATGGCCAGTCCGATATTCTGGCGGATCAGCCGGCCGGCCCGCAGCGAGACATCGATGGCGAGCGGCACCGCTGCAAGGCTGTCGCGCAGGAGGACGAGGTCGGCGGCATTGCGGCCGATATCGGCGGCGCTTGCGGGTGCCATCGACACATAAGCGGCGCTGAGCGCCGGCGCGTCGTTCAGCCCGTCGCCGACCATCAGCGCCCGGTGGCCGGTTGCTTCCATGCGTTCGATGCGCGCGAGTTTGTCGGCCGGCATCAGGGCGGCGGCGTAGCGCGTGATGCCGAGGCTTTCGGCGACATTGCGGCACGCAGGTTCGCTGTCGCCGGAAAGCATTTCCACCGACATGCCCGCCCGTTGCAGCCGCCGGATCGTGGCTTCAGCGTCAGGGCGCAGGACGTCCCTGAAGACGAAGCGGGCCTGCTCCTCACTGTTGCGGGCAAGGACCGTTCCCGTCTCCCCGCTCCGGCCCAGCGCCCATTCCGCGCGGCCCAGCCGCCAGACCGCGCCGCCCGCTTCACCCTCGATGCCGAAGCCGGGCACCTCGACGACCTTGTCGAGATCGGTTACCGGGATTGCTCCTTCGGCGCTTCGGGCGATGGCGCGGGAGAGCGGATGGTGCGACTGGCCGCCCAGAGAGGCCGCAACGGCAAGCGCATCCGCCGGAATGTCGGCCTGATTGACCAGAAGCGGCCGGCCCATGGTCAACGTGCCGGTCTTGTCGAACATCACGGCGTCGATTTCGGCCAGCCTTTCCATCGCCGAGCCGTCGCGCACCATCACGCCCTGCTCGAACAGGCGGCGGGCCGCTACCACCTGAACGATGGGCACCGCAAGGCCGAGCGCGCAGGGACAGGTGATGATGAGCACGGCGATGGCGATGGTGATCGCCTTGCGCCAGTCGCCGTCCGTATAGGCCATCCAGCCGAGGAAGGTGACGAAGGCGGCCGAGTGAACCAGCGGCGCATAGAGCGCGGAGGCGCGGTCGGCGATGCGGCGGTAGCGGGAGCGCCCGCCTTCGGCCGCCTCCATCATCCGCATCATTTCGGCGAGGAAGGAATTTTCGGCGCGCGCCGTCGCTTCCAGCTTCAGCGGCCCGGTCAGGTTGAGCGTGCCGGCCTGAACGTCCGCCCCCGACGCGACCGGCTGCGGGTCGCTCTCGCCATTGACGAGCGAGCGGTCGAGATCGGAAGCGCCCGCGATCACGCGCCCGTCGACGGGAATGCGCTCGCCGACGGCGATCAGCAGATGGTCGCCCGGCTCGATCTCGCCGACCGGCCTGTAGTCGCGGCCCCCGTCAGGCGCAAGCACGATCGCGCCGCCGGGAGCGAGGCGCGCCAGCCCGGCCACGGCCGAACGAGCCCTGTCACGCATCATGTGATCCAGCGTGCGGCCGATCAGGAGAAAGAAAATCAGCGAGACCGATGCGTCGAAATAGGCGTGCTCGCCATGGTTGATGGTCTCGTAGAGGCTGAGCGCATAGGCGAGCGTGATGGCGATGGCGATGGGCACGTCCATATTCATGCGCCCGTGCCGCAGCGCCTGCCAGGCGGAGCGGTAGAAATGCCCGCCGCCGAAGGCGAGCGCAGGCAGCGCGATCAGCGCCGAAACCCAGTGGAACAGGTCACGCGTCGCCCCGTCCGCGCCCGACCAGACGGAGACCGAAAGCAACATGATGTTGCTGGCGGCGAAGCCGGAGACGGCGAGACCAAGGAGCAGGCTGGAAAAGGTCTTGTCCTTCCGCTCGCCGGCCTCGTCGAACAGATGCGGCGGATAGCCGAGCCGCGTCAGTGTCTCGTCCAGAGGCGGGACGCGGGGCTCGTTGAAGCGCACGCTGACACGCCGCGTCGACAGGTTCACGCGCGCGCTGACAACGCCATCCAGCTTGCGCAGCCCCTCTTCCACCTTGCGCATGCAGCCGCCGCAATGAATGGACGGCACCGCCAATTCGATCTGCGCCGTGCCATCGTTCAGGCTGCGCGCGGCATGGCGAAGCTCGTCGCTGTTCATTGCTCACCCCCCGTCCTGCAGGCTCAGCCGCCGCACATCGCGATAGGGATGCCCGATGCCGGCCTCGGAATGGATTTCCACGATCCACGCCCCGTCACCCAGATCGACCGGGGCGGAAAACGAGCCGTCCGGCTGAACGGCCAGCACCAATTCCTGATCCTGCGCATCCGAAACGGGTCGGCGGAAATGCGCCGTCACCTGGCTAGCGGCCACGATATCGCCGCCGCCGTCGATCAGGCGGTATCGGATCTCGCCGCCCGCCATGGTCAGTTCCGGCTTCCAGCCGAGCGCCGCCTGAGCGCGGCCCTCCGCCGCCTTGCGGTTGAATTGCTGGGAGGCGACATAGGTGTTTTCGACCACGAAGCCCGACCAGCTCGAACGGGCGAAGAACGCCATGGTCAGGTTCACCGCGATGATGACCGAGAAGAAGGCGACCATGATCGCCAACATGTGCGTGCCGGTAAACCGGCGCTGGTGTCCGTTCATCTGGGCAACTCCGGTGCGTCGAAGGTGGCGTCGTAGCGGTCCTTGTCCGCGCCCGATTCATCCTCGACCGTGAAGGTGAAATGCTGCGTCTTGCCTGCGATCTGCTCACGTGGCTGACGCACGAAGACGCGCAGCGTCGTCAGTTGGTCGGGATCGGCCGCGACCGCGATGGAGCGCGCCGGCGGCAGGTCCATGCCGGCGACGCTCATCTCGCCGCCGGGAAGGCCGTCCAGGGTGACGATGATGGCGCGCGGCTCGGGGATCATGTTGAGCAGCTTGACCGTATAGCCGTTGCGGATCGACCCGTCCGACAGGACGACGAATTGCGGGTTGCGGTCGGCCAGCACGTTCACCTGAAGCCGGTCGCGCGTCAGCAATGCGAAGACGAGCGCGATTCCCACCAGCGACCACGCCGCGAAATAAATCAGCGTGCGCGGCTGCAAAAGCTTCGTCCAGTGGAAGGCGGCGACCTTGTCCGACAGCTTGCCGTCGGCATTGTGGACCTTGCGCGGATCGATGGCGGATGTGCCGCCCGCCGTCGCCAGCGCCATGTTGGACTCGTATTCGGCCAGCGTCGCATAGGCGATCAGGCCGCGATCCCGGCCGAGCCTGCCCATGACGTCGTCGCAGGCGTCGATGCAGAGCGCGCAGGTGATGCATTCGAGCTGCTGGCCGTCGCGGATGTCGATGCCCATCGGGCAGACGGCGACGCAGGCGTTGCAGTCGACGCAGTCGCCGACCACCTCACCGGCGGCGGCCGCCTTCTTGGAACCACGGCTACGCGGCTCGCCGCGCCAGTCATTATAGGTGACGGTCAGCGAATTCTCGTCGAGCATCGCCGCCTGAATGCGCGGCCAGGGGCACATATAGGTGCAGACCTGCTCGCGCATCAGCCCGCCGAATATGTAGGTCGTGGCGGTCAGCACCGCGACGGTCATATAGGCGACCGCGGCCGCCTGACCGGTCACGACGTCGAAAAGCAATGTCGGCGCGTCGGCGAAATAGAAGATCCACGCGCCGCCGGTGGCAACCGCTATGGCGAGCCAGATGGCGTGCTTGGACACCCTCTTCGCCAGCTTGCCCGCCGACCAGCGCGCGCTGTCGAGCCTGATGCGGGCGTTGCGGTCGCCCTCGATGGCGCGTTCCACCACGAGGAACAGATCGACCCAGACGGTTTGCGGACAGGCATAGCCGCACCAGGCGCGCCCCACGGTCGACGTCACCAGGAAAAGCCCGAACCCCGCCATGATGAGCAGGCCGGCGACAAAATAGAATTCCTGCGGCCAGATCTCGATGGGGAAGAAATAGAACCGGCGGTTGGCGAGATCGACAAGCACGCCCTGATCGGGAGCGTGCGGGCCACGGTCCCAGCGCAGCCAGGGCGTGACATAGTAGATCCCGAGCGTGACCAGCATCACCAGCCATTTGAAGCGCCTGAACCGGCCCGAAGCCCGCTTCGGAAAGATTTTCTTGCGCGCCGCATAAAGCGGCTGGCGCGTCCGCGCCGAGTTCACCGCCGTCGCGTCGAATGTCTCGATGTCCGAAGCTTCGACCATTCTTCTTCTCCTGCCGCGCCTGTCAGGCGGCGTTCAGAACCTCTATTCACCGCCTCCCAGCGAATGGACGAACACCGCCAGTTCCTTGACGGCGGTGTCGCCCAGCCGCGCGCCCCATGCGGGCATGACGCCGTGCTTCGGCGTCCTCACCTGCGCGGCGATCTCGGCCGGGGTCGATCCATAGATCCAGATGGCGTCCGTCAGGTCGGGCGCGCCGAAATCGCGGTCGCCGGTGGCGTCCTCGCCATGGCAGGAGGCGCAGTTCTGCGCGAAAATCTCCCTACCGGCCGCGATATCCTCGCTGCTTGCATTGCCTTCAGTGCCGGCGAAGGTCGCGACGAAGGAAGACACCTGCGCAATCTCCTTCGGCTCCAGAACGCCGGCGAAGGCAGGCATTTCCGAATAGCGCGTGTCGGGATCGTCAGAAAAACGAACGCCATGGGCGATGCTGGCGCGGATGTCTTCCGGCGCGCCGCCCCACAGCCAGTCGTCGTCGTTGAGGTTCGGATAGCCGGGCGAGCCTTGTGCGCCGGAGCCGTGGCACTGAACGCAATTGACCCTGAACGCGGCCGCTCCGGCGGCGGCCGCGAAATTGCGCAGCCGGCCGTCGGCGAGAATTTCCTCCACGCTCCGGGAAGCGACGGCCGCGACGTAATCCGCCCGGGCGAGTTCCGCTGCATCCAGTTCCGCCCTTATCTCGGCGCGGCTGGAATAGCCAAGCAATCCCGTCGTCGCGGTCGTCACCAGCGGCCAGGCCGGATAAGCGATCATATAGGCGATCGCCCACGCGATGGTCACGTACCAAGTGATGAGCCACCAGCGCGGCATCGGGTTGTCGAGTTCCCTGATGCCATCCCATTCATGGCCGGTGGTCTCGACGCCGGTGAATTCGTCAACATGCTTTTCTCGGTGCTTCTCGCCCATATCAGTCGTCCCTGAGCGGAATGCGCGCGGCCTCATCGGCCTTTTCGCGGCTGCCGGGGCGGAACGCGAAGATCACCGCGCCGATGAAAAACAGCGTCATGGCAAGCAGCGCCCAACTGTCGGCGAAGGTGCGCAAGGCGGTGTAGGTTTCCATTTTGGTCCTCCTCAGCGATAACCGGCGGCTTCGTCATAGGTCGAGAAATCGACCAGAGTGCCGAGCATCTGGAGATAGGCGACCAGCGCGTCCATTTCGGTGAGCGCGGCGGGGTTGCCGTCGAAATCGGCGACCTGAACCTTGGGGTAGCGCGCCTCCAGCCCGCTCGTATCGGCGTTGGGATCGGCCTGCGCCCGCAAATCCGCCTCGGCATTGGCGATCATCTCGTCCGTATAGGGAACGCCGACCCTGCGGTTTGCGACGAGGTGCGTCGAAAACCCGCGCACGTCGATGCGCTTGTCCTTCAGGAAGGCGTAGGGCGGCATCACCGATTCCGGCACCACCGAGCGCGGCTCGATCATGTGCTGGACGTGCCATTCGTTTGAATAGCGGCCGCCGACGCGGGCAAGATCCGGCCCGGTGCGCTTGGAGCCCCACTGGAAGGAATGGTCGTACATCGATTCCGCCGCCAGGCTGTAATGGCCATAGCGTTCCACCTCGTCGCGGAAGGGGCGTATCTGCTGCGAGTGACAGGCGTAGCAACCTTCACGGACATAGATGTCACGCCCGGCAAGTTCGAGCGGCGTGTAGGGACGCATGCCGTCGACCTTCTCCACGGTGTTTTGCAGATAAAACAGCGGCACAATCTCGACGATGCCCCCGACCGCCACAACGGCAAGGGATGCGAACAGGAGCAATGTCGCGTTCTTTTCAAGCTTCGAATGGTGCTTCAGGATGGACATGAACGAGACTCCTACTCTGCGGGCTGCGCCGTGGTCCTGGCCTGCGCCGCACCGCCCATGGGCAACTCGTCGCGCATCCGGCCGCGTATGGTCTGATAGACGTTCCACGCCATCAGGAAGCCTCCGGCGAGATAGAACGCGCCACCGCTCACACGCATCACGTAATAGGGGTGCATGGCGGCGACGGTCTCGGCGAAGGAATAAACGAGGAAGCCCTGGTCGTCGTATTCGCGCCACATCAGGCCCTGCATGACGCCGGACACCCACATGGACGACGCGTAGAGAACGATACCGAACGTCGCCAGCCAGAAGTGCCAATTGACCATTCGGATCGAATAGAGGCGCTCTCGACCCCACAGCCTCGGGACGAGGAAGTAGACGGCGGCGAACGAGATCATGCCATTCCAGCCCAGAGCGGCGGCATGGACGTGGGCGATGGTCCAGTCGGTATAATGCGACAGCGAGTTGACCGCCTTGATCGACAGCATCGGCCCCTCGAAGGTCGCCATGCCGTAGAAGGCGATCGCCGTCACCATCAGGCGCACGATCGGATCGGTGCGGATCTTGTCCCAGGCGCCCGACAGCGTCATCAACCCGTTGATCATGCCGCCCCAGGACGGCATCCAAAGCATGATGGAAAACACCATGCCCAGCGTCTGCGCCCAGTCGGGGACCGCTGTGTAATGCAAATGATGCGGACCGGCCCAGATATAGAGGAAGATGATCGACCAGAAGTGAACGATCGACAGGCGGTAGGAATAGACCGGCCGGTCCACCTGCTTCGGCACGAAATAATACATCATGGCGAGGAAGGGGATGGTCAGGAAGAACGCCACGGCGTTGTGCCCGTACCACCATTGCGTCACCGCATCCTGCACGCCGGCGAATGCGGAATAGCTTTTCGAACCGAAGACCGACACGGGAATCGCCAGATTGTTCAGGACATGCAGCATCGCGATGGTGATGATGAAGGACATGTAGAACCAGTTGGCGACGTAGATATGCGGCTCCTTGCGCCGCAGCAGGGTTCCCATGAACACCACGAGATAGGCGAGCCAGACGATCGTCAGCCAGATGTCAACATACCATTCGGGTTCAGCATATTCGCGGCTCTGGGTGATGCCGAGCAGATAGCCGGTGGCGGCCATCACGATAAAGAGCTGGTAACCCCAGAAGACGAACCAAGCGAGGTTGCCACCAAACAGGCGCGCTCGCGAGGTGCGCTGAACAACATAGAGAGAACTGGCGATCAGGATATTGCCGCCAAAGGCGAACACCACGCCGGAGGTGTGCAATGGCCGCAGGCGGCCGAAATTGAGCCAGGGCTCGAAATTGAAATCGGGGAAAGCAAGCTGCGCCGCGATCGCCACGCCGGCGAGGAAGCCGATCGCGGCCCAGAAGACCGTGGCGATGACGCCATAGCGGATTGGACCATCCATGTAGCTTGAGGGGTCGACCGGCTTTTCGGGCTCGAAGCTGGTGTTTCGCAACAGCAGGACGGTGAAGGCCGCGAGCACGAAAAACGTGATCCACATATGCTGCCGGAATGGCTCATCGACTGCGAAGCCAGCACCCAGAAGTGCCATGAAACTCAACAGTGCCGAGAGGACGATCTCTCTTCCGTACTTCATGAAACGACTTCCCTCGCCCTGTTTACGCACCGTCGCCGATGCGCATGCATCTGCGACGAACCGGCCATCGCCTATCGATCGCTGATACGGTCAAGCGACTAGGTCGGCATTGATAGTGTCGCTACTTACTATGCTCATTCAACGCATACAATGCGACATAGTGTATGGCTCAAAACATAGGTCCTGCACTTTGTCTGTGTCCATTCTGCAATTCGATAAAGACTGACTCAAGCGCACAAAGCCCCCAGTGGTCATGATCGAGTGACTGCAATGCACTGCATCACCTTGTTTTTAATAACAATCTCCTGAGATCTCGCTTGACTTGATGTCGTATCGGTGCTGCCGCCGACATATATGGACGATGACGTACCAATGATATATGTATGGCATTTACCCCTACATTATGAAAGGCGACCGACCATATGACCACCGCCGAGACCTCATCCACGTTCAGCACCGCATTTTCCGCGTGTCCTCTGGTTGCTGTCCTGCGGTGGATTACGCCGGACGAGGTCGGGGATGTCGGCGAGATTTTATTCGAGGCCGGTTTCAGGCTGATCGAGGTTCCGCTGAACTCGCCGGATCCATGGAGCAGTATCGAGCGTCTCGCCAAACGGTTCGGTGACGATGTTCTGATCGGGGCGGGCACGGTGATGACACCGGAAGACGTCATCCGCGTCCGCAACTCGGGCGGACGGTTGATCGTCATGCCGCATGCGGATGTGGCAGTCATCGAAGCCGCTCTCGCGCAAGGACTAAGCTGCGTCCCGGGAGTCGCCACCCCGACTGAAGGATTTGCCGTTCTGAGAGCCGGGGGCAGTGGTCTGAAGTTGTTTCCTGCCGAAGCCATGTCGCCAGCGGTGTTGAAAGCATGGCGAGCTGTCTTTGCCCCGCAGATCCCGCTGCTTCCGACCGGTGGCATCACGCCCGACGCCATGAGGGCATGGGTGGGAGCAGGCGCCAGCGGCTTCGGCGTCGGTGGCAATCTCTATCGGCCCGGTCGAGCGCTTGCCGACATTCGCGCCAGCGCCGCTCAATTCGCGTCCGCATGGCGCCAGATCACATTGCAATCTGACCCGCGCCAAAACGGGGTATGATATGGCCACGCAACAACCACCCCTGAAGCAGGATTCGCCTCTTCCGTCCGGAAGCATTCCCGCGCTCGTTACACCGATGCTGGGTGACGGAACTATTGACTGGGCTGCCTATCGCCGCCTGATCGACTGGCATGTCGAAGCCGGCTCCGACGGGATCGTCGTGATGGGAACGAGCGGCGAAAGCGCGACGGTGTCGTTCGACGAACATCGCGAGGCCATCTCTGTAGCGATCGACCAGGCGCGCGGGCGAATCCCGATCATAGCCGGCACGGGCGCAAACTCGACCGCCGAAGCGATCCGGCTGACGCGCGACGCGCATGAAGCCGGCGCTGTCGCCGCCCTTTCCGTTGTCCCATACTACAACAAGCCGACCCAGAAGGGGTTGTACCAACACTTCAAGACCATGGCGGATTCCGTCGATATTCCTTTGATCGTCTACAACGTACCCGGCCGGACGATTGTGGATCTGGCCGACGAGACCATATTGCGCCTTGCCGAAATCCCGAACATCGTCGGATTGAAGGACGCGACGGGCGATATCGGCCGTGGCGTCATGCTCATGCGTATGCTTCCCGAGCGCTTTTCCGTTTACAGCGGCGACGATCCGACGGCGGCGGCACTGATGCTGCTTGGCGCGCACGGCAACATATCCGTGACAGCAAACGTCATCCCCGGTGTCATGAGCCGGCTTTGCATGGCCGCGCGGTCGGGCGATGTCATCGGAGTGCGGAAGATCAGCCGCCGGATCGCGCCTCTCCATCAGGCGATGTTCGTCGAATCCAACCCCATCCCCGTGAAGTGGGTGCTGGAGCGCCTTGGGTTGATCCGTGCGTATTATAGATTGCCACTGACGCCGCTTGATCCGATCTGGCATGACCGGATCGACGCCGCTCTTCGCGAAGCCCTTGCGGCGGGCGAAGATGTGCTCCGGCCCGATCCCGGTGGCTCGTCTCTCGCCGGCGCTCCCGCGCTGTAAGCACCGACTGGCGCCGGAGATATATTGTTGGACCAGATCGTCATCAGATCGAAAACGGACCGCGTCGCTTCTGAAACGAACCGGTCTTCGCTTTTCCTCCTTCTGCCCGCCTCCGTCGGTTGCGCCATGACGCTTCTCGACACCAATGTCGTGGCGATGGCCGTTCCAGAAATTGCCCGCAACCTGAATGCCAGCCCGGCCGGCGCCCAATGGATCATCAGCGCCTTCTTCCTCACATTCGCTTCATCGCTCTTGCCTGCGGGAGTGGTCGCCGACCGGCTTGGACGGCGATTTGTCCTCCTGCTGGGCCTGACCGGGCTTAGCGCAACCTCGCTCATCTGCGGGCTTGCCCCCGGCATGATCTGGCTCCAGCTCGGCCGTGGCATGCAGGGCGTCGCGATGGCCTTCGTCCTTTCTCCGGCCCTTGCCCTTATCGGTCACCGGTTCCGAGGCGCGGCGGAGCGCAACTTCGCCTGGGCGATCTGGGGCGGCGTCATGGGCGTCACGATGGTGGTTGCGCCAATCGGCGGAGGACTGATCGTCCAATCCTTCGGATGGCGGTGGGCGTTCTTCCTCAACATACCGATCTGCGTCGTGCTGGCCGCTGCGATACTCGCCTATGCGCAAGAATCCCGCGACATCACGAGGGGCGGGCTTGATCCGCTGGGAATCCTGCTTTTTGCAGCCTCGATGTTCGGCCTCATCTGGGGTCTGATCAATGCTCAGGCACAAGGGTGGAAGAGTGCAATGACCCTTGCGGGCTTCGCACTCGGCCTCAGCGCGCTGATCGGCTTCATCGTCGCCGAGCGCGTCCAGCGCAATGCGATGCTCAATCTTGGCCTCTTCCGCGATCCGAAATTCGTCGGGGCCGTCTGGGCAATGTTCGCCTATGCCGCCACGGCACAGGTGATGGCTTCGCTCCTGCCTGTTTTCCTGCAAAATGGAGCGGGACTCTCCGCCGCCACCGCCGGTTTTGCCATGCTGCCCTTCGCGCTGGCGATGCTTGTCTTTCCGTATTTTGGCGCGCAGCTCGGGCGACGATATTCGTCGGCGGCGATCCTTGCCCTCGGCCTCGTTACGGTCGCGGTCGGCAACATGCTAGCTGGATGGGGCGCGTGTTCTCACATCTGGCCGCTGTTTCTTTTCGGAACGTTCGTCATCGGCAGCGGTGCCGGCCTGCTCAATGGCGAGACCCAAAAGGCCGTCATGATGGCGATCCCGCCCAATGAGGCAGGCGTAGCTTCCGGCATCAGCACCACTGCCCGGTTTTCGGGAATTCTTATCGGCTTTACCGCCTTGAACACGGTGCTCGCCTTCAGCACCGGGGCCATCCGCAGATCAGGCTCCGGCCCGCTTGCGGCCGACCAGACCGCAATGGCGTTTTCGCTGGCGCTGTTCACGGCGGCAACTGTCGCCGCCCTTTCCGCATTTGTGGTCTGGAGGCTGTTGCATAAGCCATCGTCGTGCCGGCACGCCTGCGGGTAGCTGCCTGAGGCTGGCGGCCGATCGAGGTTGCGGCATCTTGTCGACCCTGCCGGCCAGTTGAAACCTTGCTGCGTACGGATTATAACCGTACAGTTTACTGGTTATGTATGGTCGTTGTTGCGCTCGTCCCTATGTCGCTGCACTGCCGAACCTGTGAGGTACCGCCATGGACTATGTCACCCGTTTTGAAAGCCTGCTTGCACAGTTGAAGCTCGAAGGTCGATACCGGACATTCGCGGAACTCGAACGTCTCGCCGGCGAATTTCCCACCGCGCTTTGGCACGCGCCGGACGGCACCAGCAAGCGGGTCACCGTCTGGTGCAGCAACGATTACCTCGGCATGGGCCAGCATCCGGACGTGCTGGCCGCCATGCACGAGGCCATCGACCTCTCCGGCGCTGGCGCGGGCGGCACGCGCAACATCTCCGGTACGAACCGCCAGCATGTCGCGCTCGAAACCGAGCTCGCCGACCTGCATGGCAAGGAAGCCGCGCTGATCTTCACATCCGGATGGATCTCGAATCTGGCGGCTCTCGGCACGCTTGGTCGCGTCCTGCCCGATTGCGTCATCTTCTCCGACGCCCAAAACCACAATTCGATGATCGAGGGCATCCGCCGCTCCGGCGCGGAGAAGCATATTTTCCGCCATAACGACGTTGCCCATCTCGACGAACTGATGAGCGCGGTCGATCCGGACCGGCCGAAGATCGTCGCCTTCGAGAGCGTCTATTCGATGGACGGCGACATCGCACCGATTGCGGCGATCTGCGATGTCGCCGAAAAATACGGCGCGATCACCTATCTCGACGAAGTGCATGCTGTCGGCCTCTACGGCGATCGCGGCGGCGGCATCGCCGAGCGCGACGGACTTGCAGAGCGCCTGACCATTATCGAGGGAACGCTCGCCAAGGCGTTCGGCGTCATGGGCGGCTATGTCAGCGGACCCGCCGTGCTGATCGACGTCATCCGCAGCATGGCCGACAGTTTCATCTTCACCACCTCTCTTTGTCCGCATCTCGCCGCCGGCGCGCTCGCCGCTATCCAGCACGTCAAGGCGCATCCGGAGGACCGCGCCCGCCAGGCCGCGAATGCGGCGCGCCTCAAGACGATGCTGGCCAGCGCCGGACTGCCTGTGCTCGACACGCCGAGCCACATCCTCCCGGTGATCGTCGGCGATGCGCATCTGTGCCGCCGGATCAGTGAGCGCCTGCTCACCGAGCACGCCATCTACGTCCAGCCAATCAATTACCCGACCGTAGCGCGGGGACAGGAGCGGCTTCGCATCACCCCGACACCCTTCCACACCGAAACCCATATGCGCTCGCTCGTCGATGCTCTGCTTGCTGTCGGCAGCGATCTGGGCTGGTCCGCCGCCCGGCAGGCCGCCTGATGTGTGGCCCGGAACAGCAGCGCTGGCTGCGGGCGCATCTACGCGAATTGAAAGGCTACGTTCCTGGCGCCCAGCCCGGTCCGCAAGCGATCAAACTCAATACCAACGAGAATCCCTTTCCGCCGAGCCCTGCGGTGATGTCGGCGTTGGCGGAAATCACACCCCGATCCCTCCAGCGCTATCCCGACCCCATGGCCAATGGGTTTCGCCAGGCCGCCGCCCGGCTCCACAGGCTGGAGCCGGACCAGATCATCGCAACCAATGGCGGCGACGAGTTGCTGCGACTGGCGGTCACGAGTTTCGTCGATCCCGGACATGCCATCGGCGTGATCACCCCCGGCTATGGGGTATATTCGGTATTGTCCGCGATTCATCAGGCGCGCTTGAGCCCGGTTCCGCTCGGCCCCGACTGGGACTTGCCGGTGGATACGGCCGCACGCTGGAATGCCGACGGGGCGCAGCTTGCCCTCATCAGCAACCCCCACGCGCCATCCGGCGCACTGTTTTCGCTACAGGCGATCGAACGCCTGGCTGAAACGTTTGAAGGCGTCTTGTTGATCGACGAAGCCTATGCCGATTTCATCGATCCCGAGCTGGATCATGACGCGACGCAGCTCGTGGCACGGCATCCGAAGGTGCTTCTGCTTCGGACATTGAGCAAGGGCTACGCACTTGCGGGCCTTCGGCTGGCCTATGGTCTCGGTCAGGCCGCCCTGCTCGCACCGATGCTGCAAAAGACCAAGGACGCCTACAATGTCGACGCGATTGCCCAAACGCTCGGCAAGGCCGCGCTCAACGATAGCGCCTATGCGAAATCGACCTGGGTCAAAATCCGGCGCGAGCGGGTTCGACTAAGCCGCGATCTGGAAGAACTGGGGCTCGAGGTCGCGCCGTCGCAGACCAACTTTGTGCTGGCTTCGCTTCCTCCACCCTCACGCTGGGGGAGTGCGCGAAACCTCCATATGGAGCTACACGATACGAACATCCATGTCCGTTGGTTCGATGAAGAGCGCCTTCGCGACCGCCTTCGGATATCGGTCGGAACGCACGCTGAAAACACCGCTTTCGTCGACACACTTCGGATCTTGCAACAGCAGGCTCGTCCGCATCTTCGCCGCCCGGCCCATCGATCCACAGGGACCGCAATACGCTAAGCTGCAATGCGGATCAGGCAGGAAAGTCCATACCGGTTGCAAATCAGGAAGGAAACGACCCATGTCCCATCAGGTGCAAGACCGTGACAGCCTGTTCCGTGACGGCCAGATGAGCGTCGGACTCGTTCTTCCGATCCGGGCGACCGACACCACGGAGGTCGACTTTCGCCAGCAGGTCGAACTGGCGGCGCGTGCCGACCAACTCGGTTTCGCCGCCGTCTAGGTTCGGGACGTCCCCCTCAATGGCTCCTGGTATCCTGAAACCTTCGGTCATCCGGACCCCTTCGCCATGCTGGGGGCAATTGCCGCGACGACCTCGCGCATCGCGATCGGCACCGCCGCCACAGTGCTCACGCTCCGCCACCCGCTGCATATCGCCAAGGCCGCGATCTCGCTTGACCGGCTGGCGCCAGGTCGCTTCGTGCTCGGACTCGGCTCTGGCGACCGGCGCGAGGAATTTGCCGCCTTTGGAGCAGATATCGGGGATCGCAAGGAGCGCTACCGCGCACATTGGACTGAACTCGCCGCGGCGCTGGAGCAACCATCACGCATCCTGCGAGATGCGCCCGATCCGGGCGTCACCTTCGAGCTTCGGCCGCCAGCGCAGAGCGCCATCCCGATGCTCGCCGTCGGCTCCGGCGGTCAGAGCCTCGACTGGATCACGCGCAATGCCGTTGGATGGGCGACCTATCACCGCCCGCCTGACATGCAACGCGATCGCCATGCGCTGTGGCGGACCGCCGTCGATCGCTCCGCACGCGGGCATTTCCGTAGTTTCAGCGTGGCGCTGCGCGTTGACATCCTGGGAAACCCGTCGGCTCCGGCCGAAGACATCGAAATCGGCTATCGCATCGGCGCGCGCGAGTTGGTCCATGTGCTAGAAGCCATGCGGGAGGCCGGCACCCACCATGCGCTCCTCAATATCGTGTCGAACGGCAGAGACGCTCGGGAAACGCTGGAGATCATCGCGCGCGACGTGCTGCCTGCCCTTGGTTGAGAAGACCCTCGACCGAGGCCGCGAGAGGCGCTGCCAACGCGGCAACAGCAATCGCGGCAGCCTGGGAAAAAAGGGGATATGGCTTTCCATGGCCGCCATGCGACGCCGTACCCCGATCTTCGCGCCGAGTCTCGCTTAGGCTAGCTTCGCGAGGGTCGGAACGACATCGGCCGCCAGCTCGTCCATCACTTCGGCGACCGGGCGGCCCGATGAGCGCAGGTTGACAGCGATGTGATCCACGCCCGCGGCGGAAAGCGCCTGGAAATGGGCGATGATCGCATTCCGCCCGCCCCGTGCGCCCAGCCGGATGGGTTCCATCGGCGCGTTGGCGTTGTCGAGCAGATCGAGAAAGAATGCGCTGAGGACCGCTCCTTGACCGCCGGTAGCCTCGGCCCAGGTCTGCGCCACTTGGGCGGTTCGTGCGACCCCCATCGGATAGGTGAGGCGCCCGTCCATCCGATCGGCCAGCCATTCGTTGCTCTGCTGGGCCTGTCCGGCCACCAACATCGGAATCTTCTCCTGAAGCGGGCGCGGCAGCAGGTCCAACGTCGGGGCCCGCTGATCGTTCACCAGCAGGCCACCGGGCTGCCAGGCCGCGCGCAGATAATCGACGGCGGTGCGGAAATCCTGCCCGCGCGCCTCGAAATCCAGCCCGAGCAGCGGATATTCCACCGGCCGGTCGCCCGAAGCGACGCCAAGGATCAGCCGGCCGCCAGACAGCACGTCGGCCGAGGCCGCCGCCTTCGCCACCATCAGCGGATGACGCAGCGGCAGTACCACGGCGGCCGTTCCGAGCGCGATGCGGCGCGTGATCGCGGCCAGATAGCCGAGCAGCGTGAAGACGTCATGAACGGAGCCGGCATCGCCGAAATTGCCCATGTCGAACACCGGCACGTCGCGCGCCCACACGGCGGCGAACCCAAGCTCATCCGCCTTGCGTACCAGTTCGCCCATCGCGCTCAGATCGGGCACGCCGCCCGGCCGCCCGTCGGCGATCCGCAGCGCCTCACCCGCAGGCGTCCAGTCATTGTCCAGCGGCAACTCGAAGCCGATGGTCATGCGATCCGGCTTGCGGATCAGGTCCAAAGCGTTTTTCTGTACCATTGTTAGTTCCATGAGATTCCGGGGAACTGGCCCGGAGCGATGATGGCTCCAGGCATTCCTTTCCATTGAAAATCGTGTCTAGCGAAGGATCGGCACGCCGCTGAGCAGATTGCGCAGATTGATGGCGTCCCACGGCAGATGCTCGGTGATGCCGAATCCGACAATCGTGGTGCTTGCGTCCAGATCCTTCAGGAGCCGTGCCAGAACCGGAAAGCTCATCGTCCCGGCGGGGAAAGCCTCGACCGGATCTACCCTGGGCTGGGGCTCGCCAAGGTGCGCCGTTCGAGTCCTGCCTTCATCGCCAGAGTTTCCAGCGAGATGTCCTTCGCTTTCATTTCCTGCAACCAGCGCTGGGCTTCCAGAACGGCCGCATTTCCGGCAGATGGCCTCGCCTTGAATGATGAAATCTGGACGCTCACGCTTCGGCGAGCATCCTGGCGTTTTCCGCGTAGCGCAGACGCTTTGCTTGCTTCATGGAGAGAAGTTCGCCACCGTCGAGTAGCCGGGCAATCTCGGCCGAGACCTGATCGGCGGCGATCACCAACGCTGCGTCGAGGTGGACGTAGCGTTGCGTTACGCCTCTTGGCCCATGGCCGAGCAACCCCGAAATCGTGAGTTCACTGAACCCGAGCGTGGCCGCGATGCTGGCAAAGGTGTGGCGCAGGACGTGCGGCGTCACATTTTCCAGGCCCGCGCGGACGCATACTCGGTCAAGTACACGAACGACGCCGATGAAATGGCCGTCGCCCCAATCGGCCGGGAAGACATAGGGCGACACGCTGCGCTGCCCCTGGGCCATTAGTTCCATGATCGCCGCATCGCCGGCCGCCCTGATCTGCGCACCGGACTTGGTGTCGGGGAAGGCTACGCAATTGTCGTCAGGCTCGACCCACTCCTTACGCATCGCCAGCACCTCCATGCGCCGGAAGCCCGTCAGCAGCAAAATACGGATGGCCGCCAGCCCTGTCGGGTGTTCGCCCTCGCGCTCCATCTGCTTCATGATTTTCCCGAGATGCTGGACCTCGCCTGCGCTGAGACGGCGCTTGAGTTTGTTCGAGGCGATGACGCGCACACCGTTCGCCGGGCTCTGTTCGATGATCCCAAGCCTGCGCGCGTGATTGAGCAGGCTGCGCAGCGTACTGATCGCCCGCCCGGCGACGCCCGCCCCGCCAGAGGTCTGCCCGCCGCGCCCGGCGTGGCGCTCCCGCGCTGACCTGCCGGCCGCGATGTCGGCCTGAAGGCTCTCAATGTCGGCCAGCTTCAGGTGTGCCACGACGCGCGTGCCGATCAGCGGCTTGATGTGCTGTTCGATGCGGCTGCGATCGCCGGAGACCGACGACGCCTTGATGGGGCGCCGGTTCCTGCCGAGCAGGCGGCCGGCTTCCGCTTCTTCCAGATACCAGTCGCAGACTTCTGCCACCGTCATGCCCTCGCGAGCCGAGCGACGCTCCTGCGAAGGATCGGCGCCGTCAATGACCGAAGCCAGCTTCTTCTTGGCGAGGTCGCGCGCGACCTCGACCGTGAGAACGCCATACTGCCCGATCACGAACCGGCGCGTGCGGCGCTCCACGTTCCTGTACTGGATGATGAACGTCTTCGTCCCCGACGGCTTCACCCGCACGCCAAATCCGCGCACTTCGGTATCCCACAAAAACACGTCGCGGTCCGGATTGCGCTCCAGGGCTTCAACGATTCTTTTGGTCAACTTCGGCATCATAAAACTCCTTCAGATCTCGCTTTTTTTTCGTCCGACCGGCCCTTAAGGAGGGCGCGCGCGAGATCGACCAAATCTGCTTCCCCACGCAGGTGCAGCATGGCCGGGGAAGCAGGGGGGAAGCAGCAGGAAGGAAATCCACGGCGTTTCCAGCGTATGGACGCGGAAAGCGGTGTCAATGTAAGTTATTGAAGTGTAGGGGTTTTTCGTAGTTTTTCGCGTTAATACTTGCTGGAGCGAAAACTGCCCGGACGAGTTGCCAAGGTTGGGGTCGAGCGTTCGAATCGCTTCACCCGCTCCAATATTTCAAGCATCGAAAAGCCGCGGAACTCCGCGGCTTTTTCGCCTTTGAAGGCCGATAGGGCTTTGGACGAAAGTCTTGCTATTCAAGCTGCCGCCGGAAAGAAAATCGCCCGGCTGGCGTCGCATTCATACATGGCCGAATACCGGTCCGCCGTTCGGGCGAGTTCGATGACCGACTTCAGGATGAATTCGACCTTTTCGTCCGGCAGAAGAACACTGAAGTTGAGACGGGTGAATCCGGGTTTCTGGATTTCCCGGCCGGCAAGGATGTCCTGCCGCATCCGGTCCGATTCCGCCGCGTCGATCGACAGCAGCCTGTGGACATAGGGGCCAGCGCAGGCACAGCCGCCACGCGCCTGGATGCCGAACCGGTCGCTGAGCATGCGCGTCACCAGTTGCTGGTGAACATAGCCGCCGTGGCCATCTTTCACCTTGAACGAAAATATCGGCAGCTTCGGCGCACCCGGCAATCCCAGAAGTTCAATCTCGTCGATGCCTTGCCAGGCAGCGGTTGCGCGCGCCGCAAGTTCGTCGTTTCGGCGCTGCATTGTTTGCAGCCCGATCGCATCCTTGACCAGGAAGGTAAGCGCTGCCCGGATATCGCCGACCACGTTCGGCGTCCCCGCCTCCTCGCGCGCTTCAAGGCTGTTGCTGTAGTCGTGCGCCGTGGGCGACACGAATTTGACCGTGCCGCCGCCGGGCCAGCTCGGCTTGGTGGTCACCACGGCATCGCGGCGTACGATCAGGATGCCGGAAGCGCCGGGGCCGCCGATGAACTTGTGCGGCGAGACCACGACGGCATCGATTTCAGCGCCTTCGGCCGGCGACATCGCGATTGGCAGGTAGGGACCGGCGCCCGCATAGTCCCACACCATCTTTGCCCCGGCAGCTTTTGCCCTGCGCGTCACGGTCGCGACGTCGGTGACAATGCCGGTTACGTTGGATGCTGCCGAAAATGCGCACACGACACAGTCGAATTCCGATGCGCCGCGCAGCGCAGCATCCAGTTCGTCAAGATCCGGTCCGCCGTGCGCGCCCTCGGCGATCTCCACTATCTCGGCGCCACTTTCGCGCCAGGGCAGGATATTCGAATGATGCTCATAGGGGCCTATGATGACGCGCGCCCGCTTGCCCGAGGCAACCGAGGCGTTGACGCCAAGCAAGGTGACGAGGCGGTTCAAACCGGCGGTCGCGCCGGACCCGGTAAAGATCACGGCATGCTCATCGCTTGCCCCGCAACAGTCGCCGATTGCCTTGCGCGACTCGCGCCGCAGCCTCGTGACCACGCCGCCGCAATAGGAAGCCTCGGTGTGGCTGTTTGCATAAAAGGGCAGAACTTCGCGCAGTATGAACTCTTCGACCTGCATCAAGGCGCGGCCGGAAGCGACATAATCGGCGTAGACGAGAGGCTTGTTTCCGAACGGTCCCTGGATCTCCGCATCGTTGCCGATCAGGCCGGAACGCAGATCGTCCAATATGCCGGGAACCGCCAAGCGGGCCCTGAAACTCTGGATCAGGGTGGGCTTGGCTGCAGTTTCGGGTACGGCCGTGAGCATGGGAGACCTCCATTTGGTGATCTCAGAATAGCTCCGACACCGCATTGAAAATGCACCTAAGATTTGCGATCTTGGGCCAGTTTTCGTTCATTTGATAGATACCATGGAAAATATCGACGGAATTGACCTCAAAATACTGACATGCCTGCAAAAGGACGGCGGGCTTTCGCAGCGAGACCTCGCCGAGCGGGTCGGCCTGTCTCAAAACGCCTGTTGGCGAAGGCTACAGAAGCTCATGGGCGAAGGCGTGATCAAAGGCACCCACGCTCGCATCGACCTTGCAGCGCTCGGCTTCAAACTTACGGTTTTTGTCATGGTTCGCACACGTCACCATTCCAAGGAGTGGGCCGACAGCTTTCGCAAGCACGTGGAACATTTGCCCGAAGTCACCGATTTCTACCGGATTGGCGGGGACTGGGACTACCTGATCAAGGTCGTAACCCGCGACATGGGCGGCTATGACGGTTTTTATCAAAAGCTCATCACCAATTTCGATCTTGCGACGGTAACGGGCTTCTTCTCCATGGAGGCGATCATTGAAAACCGCGCCGCCGATCTCAACCGCCTGCGGTGAGTTCCTGCCTGTATCGATCCGGCACATAATGATTAAGAATGCCGGCGGATTCCAGACGAACGAGGCCGGAACGATTGTGGATAGCCAGTGGATAACCTGTTCGAGATACAAGATGTGGTGGTGAACAAAACAAGAAAATCTGTTCAACATCGATTCGTCGCCGATTCGTTCCGCCTTTGGACCGAGTATTAACGCATAGGGCTTGAATCATTCGATATATGGTTAATTTGCATTAGGAAATATTCAGCTTTTTCATGACCTTGCCGGAACAGTGCTTATTCTTGCCAATCTCTTTCGAACGTCTGTGTACAAAAGTTAACCGGGGCCGCAGCACGCGGATGAAACCACACCAGGAAGATTCAGCATTTGGTGCATACAACTCTCCGGTCCGCCATATCTAGCCGTGAACAAATCATGAATTCCATCGAGTCAGCGATTCGTCGCCGATTCGTTCCAGACTCGTTCCACAAGTTAATCTGCATCATGGAAAACGGCTTGAAGCTGCCGCTTTTGCGCTTGCTGTGGAACATTGCGACTTTCCCAGTCGCGCGGAAATGCCTATGTGTCGGCTGGGTCGGAGACGATCCTTGCCCGCCTCCTCCCGAAGGGCGCGGCACGCAGGCCAATGAGACTTTCCGAGCCGATGAATATCCAGCCGAAAAATCATGACCCGCTGATCCTGTCCGGGCGCGACGTGACCGCGGTTCTGGGCCCCACCAACACCGGCAAGACGCATCTCGCCATCGAGCGGATGGTGGCGCATGAGAGCGGTGTCATCGGCCTGCCGCTACGCCTGCTGGCGCGCGAGGTCTATGGACGTCTGTGCGAGAAGGTCGGCGCCAACAAGGTCGCGCTGGTAACCGGGGAAGAGAAGATCCAGCCTGCCGGCGCGCGCTACGTCGTCTGCACCGTCGAGGCTATGCCGCGCGAAACCGACGCGGCTTTCGTGGCCATCGACGAGGTGCAACTCGCCGGCGATCTCGAACGCGGCCACATCTTCACCGACCGCATTCTTCACCTGCGTGGGCGACAGGAGACGCTGCTGCTTGGCGCCGCCACCATGCACGGCATCCTGCAGAAGTTGCTCAAGGGCGTTTCGGTGGTGACGCGGCCGCGGCTTTCTCATCTTGCCTATGCGGGATCGAAGAAGCTTACCCGCCTGCCGCGCCGCTCGGCCATCGTCGCCTTTTCAGCCGACGAGGTCTACGCCATCGCCGAACTGATCCGCCGCCAGCAAGGCGGCGCTGCCGTCGTTCTGGGGGCGCTCAGCCCGCGCACCCGCAACGCCCAAGTCGCGCTCTACCAATCCGGCGACGTCGACTACCTCGTCGCCACCGACGCCATCGGCATGGGTCTCAACCTTGACGTCGATCACGTTGCCTTCGCCCAGAACCGCAAGTTCGACGGCTACCAGTTCCGCCAGCTCACCGCTGCTGAACTCGGCCAGATTGCCGGGCGCGCCGGCCGCCATCTGCGCGACGGCACTTTCGGCGTCACAGGTCAGGTCGATCCCTTCGAGGACGATCTGATCCAGAAGATCGAGAGCCATGACTTCGAACCGGTGAAGGTGCTTCAGTGGCGCACCCCGAATTTCGACTATACCAGCCTCGAGGCGTTGAAGCGCTCGATCGAAACCAACGCTCCGGTGGAGGGACTTACGCGGGCCTTGCCGGCGGTTGATGCTCAGGCGCTCGAGCATCTTTCACGCGACGAGGCAATCCGGGCGCTGGCCGGCGGGCGCGAGCGGGTTGCGCTTTTGTGGGAAGCCTGCGCCCTGCCGGACTACCGCCGCATCGCGCCGGCCCAGCATGCCGACCTCATTGCCTCGATCTATATGGATCTGGTCAAGCGTGGCCATGTCGATGAAAACTACATGGCCGAACAGGTCCGCCGTGCCGACACCACGGACGGCGACATCGACACGCTATCCCACCGCATCGCTCAGATTCGCACCTGGACGTTTGTCTCCAACCGACCCGGTTGGCTTGCCGATCAGGCACACTGGCAAGAAAAGACACGCGAAATCGAGGACAGATTGTCGGATGCGCTGCATGAGCGGTTGACGAAACGCTTCGTAGACCGCAGGACTTCCGTCCTCATGCGCCGCCTTAGAGAAAACACGATGTCTGAAGCCGAAATAAGCCCTACCGGAACGGTCCTCGTCGAGGGGCACCATGTCGGTGAATTGCAAGGGTTCCGCTTTACCGCCGACCAGAGCGCTGGCGGCGAGGATGCCAAGGCTGTGCGCCAGGCGGCACAAAAGGCGCTGGCCGCTGAATTCGAGGCGCGCGCCGAGCGCTTTGCCGCGTCTGGCAACAACGACATCGCGCTGGGTTCGGACGGAACGCTGCGCTGGATAGGCGCTCCCGTCGGCACGCTGGTCGCCGGTGAAGACGCGCTCAAGCCACGCGTGGTGCTTCTGGCCGACGAACAACTGACCGGCCCCGCGCGCGACAAGGTCGCGGCGCGCGCCGAACGCTTCGTCAGCTTCCAGGTGGAAAGTCTCTTGAAGCCGCTCATCGACCTGAAGGCTGCCGAACAGATATCGGGCATCGCCCGTGGAATCGCGTTCCAGCTTGTCGAGCACTTCGGCATGATCAATCGTCGCGATATTTCCGAGGACATGCGTTCGCTCGACCAGGAAGGGCGCGCTGCGCTGCGCCGTCTGGGCGTTCGCTTTGGTGCCTACCATGTCTTTGTACCGGCTCTCGTCAAACCAGCACCGGCAGGACTGGTAACCTTGCTTTGGGCGCTGAAGAATGACGGCAAGGACAAGCCGGGCTTTGGCGACGTGGTCAACGCACTTGCCACCGGTCGCACCTCGGTGGTGGTCGATGCATCCTTCGACAAGACGTTTTACAGGCTTGCCGGCTATCGCAATCTCGGACGCCGTGCCGTCCGCGTCGATATTCTCGAGCGCCTCGCCGATCTGATCCGCCCAACCACCAACTGGAAACCCGGCCTCGGCCAGCGCCCGGATGGCGCTTATGATGGCAACGCCTTCATGGTGACGCCGCCGATGATGTCGATCCTCGGTGCCACCGCCGAAGACATGGAAGAGATCCTGAAAGGATTGGGCTATCGGGCGGAGCCCAAGCCCGCCGCTGAGATAAAGGCGAAGCTGGAGGCCGACGACGAGGCAGCTCGACGCACTGCCGAGGCCAAGGCGGCGGCGGCCAAGGTGGAAGCCGAAAGCGCGATCGCAGTGGCATCTGCTGAAACCAGCGCTGTGTCGCCTGAAGTTTGCGAGGACGCGGTTGCTTTGGAGCAAGCCGCCGCACCCGAGCCTGACAACGGATCCGAGACTGCCGACGAAACGGCAGTCCACCCTGAGGTCGAGCAGCCTGTCGCTGAAGTCGAGGCACCGGCCGAGGACGATGTCGCGACGCCGGTGGCTGACGCGGCGTCAGAGGGCGAGGCAGCGATCGCACCCGAAGCGGAAGAGGCGAAGCCGATCCTGCTATGGCGGCAAGCGCGCTTCGAGAGACATCGCGGTGGACAGCGGCAGGATCAGCGCCAGCGCGGTGGTCCTCAGGGACGACATCAGAAAGTCGCCGGTGCCGAAGCCGGACCGGAAAATCAAACCGAGGGCAAAGGCGGCAGCGGCGAACGCCGCCGCTTTGACCGTGACCGCTTCAAGAACGGCAAGCCTCAAGGAGAAGGCCGACCGGATCACCGGAGCGGCAAACCGCAGGGTCAGCGCCAGGAAAGGCGCGACGGGCAGCCCGATTGGAAAGCGGGCAAGAGCGGCGGCAAACCGCACTTTCAATCCAAGCCGCGCGAGGAGAGGCCGGTTCGCATCGATCCGGATTCGCCCTTTGCCAAGCTTGCCGCGCTGCGGGACCAGTTGAAAAAATAGCGGGGCCGAATGCGGGATCGTGACGGTTCGAACTGATCCATGGTCGTCGAAGGTCGCCAGCGCATCGACAAATGGCTTTTCTTCGCGCGAGCGGTGAAATCGCGCACGCTGGCGGCGAAGCTGGTGCTTGGCGGGCGCGTCCGCATCAATCGCGACAAAGCGGCGCAGGCCTCCGACACCGTAAAGCCCGGCGATGTGCTGACCTTGACGCTCGACCGCAGAATCCTGGTCTGGAAGGTGCTCGATGGCGGTTTGCGGCGCGGTCCGGCGGAGGAAGCGCGCAAACTCTACGAAGATCTGTCGCCGCCGCCTGCGCCATCGGAAGGCGTTCCAGATGCCCTTCATCCGCTTCGCGAGACTGGCAGTGGTCGACCGACCAAGAAAGAGCGTCGCCAAACCGATAGGCTTCATGGCAAGGATTGAATATCCTGCCACCGCCACATCAGCGTTGGTTTCATTTCATTCTGAGCCAAAATCAGCACCGTAGCTGGCCTTGCAAGCAACCGGCAAAGGCGTTACCTCACCCTCGGACGATCCGCCTGATTGCGGGCAAACGCGGGCATTCCCGGAGCCGCCGATGACCTATGTCGTGACCGACAACTGCATCAAATGCAAGTACATGGACTGCGTCGAAGTCTGCCCGGTGGACTGCTTCTACGAAGGCGAAAACATGCTCGTCATTCATCCGGACGAGTGTATCGACTGCGGCGTATGTGAACCCGAATGTCCCGCCGACGCGATCAAGCCCGACACTGAATCCGGCCTTGATAGTTGGCTCCAGCTCAACGCTGAATATGCCGACAAATGGCCGAACATCTCGGCCAAGAAGGAAGCTCCTGCCGACGCCAAGGAGTTCGACGGCGAAGATGGAAAATTCGAGAAGTATTTTTCGCCCGAGCCTGGTGAAGGCAACTAGGCTTTGGACACATTGCCGCCTTTTAAAAAGTTGGTTTGACGCGCCTTGTGCAGTTGCGATAGCTGCCTGTTGCCGTTAGCGTGTGCAGCAAATTCTTGATTCTTCCGACTTTTTGTGTTACCTATCCAGCAACATGCCGGTGACACAACGTCGATTGATGGCGCAAACGCCCCAAATCACTGAAAGGTGAATCTAACAATCCGGACCAGAGCAATCTGGACGATAGGGTCGTTTTGGCGTGGTCCAAGAGCCCTTCCCTTTCCGGTAGTTTCACTTGTTGCGCGGCTATGCCGGTTCATCCGGCCAAACATGTTCGGTCGGCTTGTTGCCGGCCATAACAAGGAGTCTAGGGCGTAATGGCAACCAGCATCCCGCAGAAGAAGTCTGCCCCCGCGCGTCACGGTTTCAAGACCGGCGAGTTCATCGTTTATCCGGCGCACGGCGTTGGCCAGATCGTATCGATCGACGAGCAGGAAGTGGCGGGACACAAACTGGAATTGTTCGTAATCGATTTCCAGAAGGACAAGATGCGGCTCAAGGTGCCTGTCGCCAAGGCGACCTCCATTGGCATGCGCAAGCTGTCAGAGACCGATTATGTCGAGCGCGCATTGAAGGTCGTTCAGGGTCGTGCACGGGTAAAGCGCACCATGTGGTCGCGCCGCGCGCAGGAATACGATGCCAAGATCAATTCGGGCGACCTGATTTCGATCTCGGAAGTGGTGCGCGATCTTTACCGCGCCGACAATCAGCCGGAACAGTCCTACTCCGAACGCCAGCTTTATGAAGCAGCGCTCGATCGCATGGCGCGCGAGATTGCCGCGGTCAATCGCATGTCGGAAACCGAAGCGGTTCGCCTCATTGAAGTGAACCTTAACAAGGGTCCGAAGCGCGGCACCAAGGCCGACAACGAAGAAACCGAGCAGGAAGAAGCTGCCTGAGCCGACCGGCTTAGCTGAGAATTCAAAAACCCGGCTTAGCGCCGGGTTTTTTGTTTCTGGTTGAATAGGCTGCCCGCATAGCAGTCAGCCTTCGCCGCGCATCATGCGTTTGACGATGCGCTTGCAGTTTCCATGCGAAATTCGATCTTTCTACCGCCGAAATATCCAGCTTCTTCGAGAAAGTGCGGCCATTTCGGAGGGATCGTGCATCCGATAGATGTTATAAGCGTCACAGCGCAGCTTGGCGGCTGTACACGAAAGGATTTCGAGGGTCGTCGCTATGAACAAAGTCTCCCTTGAGCACAAAGCGGCAGCACGGGAGCCTGCTACAGTGGGTGCGGTTCTTACCATTGATCTTGGCGCGGTCCGAGAAAACTATCGACGCTTGAGCGCGAAACTCGGCACCACCCGCTGCGCCGGCGTGGTCAAGGCGGATGGCTATGGGCTTGGCGCAGTGCCGGTTGCCAATGCTTTGATGGCTGAAGGTTGCGATACATTCTTCGTAGCGCATGTCGGCGAGGGCATAGTCTTGCGTGACGCAATCGGCCCGAAGCCTACAATCTATGTGTTGAACGGCATCCCACCGGGCGCAGAGCGCGATGCGATCGGTTCAAGCCTTCGCGCTGTGATCAACAGTCTCGATCAGCTCATGGCATGGAGCAAAGCTGCAAGGCACGCTGGTTCCAAATTGCCGGCAGCGGTCCAGGTCGATAGCGGCATGTCGCGGCTCGGCATGGCACTGTCAGAGGTCATGGCTCTCGCCGCCGATTCACAAGCATTCTCGGATATTGAGGTGGCCCTTGTGATGAGCCACCTTGCTTGCGCCGACGAACCCGCCCATGCAGCCAACGAAGCGCAGCGGGTCGAGTTCGACCGCCTGCGGGCAATGCTACCACCGGCTCCGGCGTCATTGGCCAATTCGTCGGGCATCTTTCTTGGCAGCGCCTTCCACCATCAACTCGGGCGTCCGGGGGCAGCACTCTACGGCATCAACCCAACGCCCGGACATGAAAACCCGATGCTGCCGGTGGTCCGCCTGCAAGCGAAGGTGATTCAAACACGCACCGTGGCCGCAGGAGCAGGCATCGGCTATGGGCACACCGCCGTCGCAAACGACGTCACCGCTTTGGCAACCATCTCGTTGGGATATGCCGACGGATGGCGACGCCGCGCGGCAGCCTCGGCCTATTTTGACGGGGTGCGCCTGCCGTTCATCGGGCGCGTCTCGATGGACTCCATCATCCTTGATATTTCCGATCTTCCCGAAGGGCGTCTGCGACCTGGCGATATGGTCGAAATGATAGGCCCGTCGCAAACGCTTGATGAGGTGGCGGGGTTTTCGGGCACCATTGCCTACGAAGTTTTGACCAGTCTCGGTCATCGTTTCCATCGTCGCTACATTGGCGGCGCATGAGCGGTTTCGACGCGCTTGACAACCAGCCTCTTTCCGGCAAGGCTTGTAAGATGAACATTCTTGCCCACATACCGACCTGTTTCAGGGTGTGTCCGATCGCGGGAGCGTAGCCCCGGCCCGGCCGTATTCGGCTGCGCGCAACGGGGCATTTTCAATAAATTGAGAACCGAAGCGTCTTCGCTCGCTGCGATGCGCTGGTTCAGCACGCAACCGTCGCTTCAAGCGTTTGAAGCAGCGCATGGCATTAGCCGAGACCACATATCCGACAACCATGCGACTGGGCGACCGGCAGTGCGCCCGTAAAACCCGCTCTGCCAATTTCAAAAAAGGTTCAATCACATGCGCGAAGCAACCAGGCATCGTGAGCAACTCGACATCATCGTCAGCGCCGTCGACCATGACCGGCTGAGCAGCCTTGCGCGCTCCGCGCTCGACCGCCTGCCCGACATGGCGGACGAACTTTTGTCGGAAATGGATCGCGCCACCGTCGCCAGCGACGAAGCCATGCCGGCCGGCGTGGTGCGCATGGGCTCTACCGTTACCTTCCGCAACGGCGGCGAGGACACGAAGCGGATCACGCTCGTCTATCCCGGGCAGGCCGATATTGCCGAAAACAAGATCTCCATCCTGACCCCGCTCGGCACCGCCCTGATCGGGCTTGCCGCCGGCCAATCGGTCGTGTGGAAAACGCGTGACGGCAAGGAGCGCGTGCTCGACATCGCCGAAGTCGAGCCGCCCGCGCCCGACGCCCAGCCGTGACATCGGGAGAGTAAGATGGCTCATGTAACCTGTCGGCTGACCAGCAAGGATTTCTCAATCCTGGAAGTCATGCTGGAGCGGCGGATCGCCTCGGGCGACGCAATCCTGCCTTTGCTGAGATGCAAGGTCGCCAACGCCAGCGTGGTGCTTATCGATTCGATCGAACCCAATGTCGTGACGCTCAACAGCCGGGTGATGTTCCGTATCAATGGCGGGCAAGCCGAGACACGCACGCTGGTGCAAAGCGACGTTCGCGACATGGTAGGCGTCGGCCTTCCCATAACCACCATGCGCGGGCTGGCTCTGCTTGGCCTCGCTGAAGGGCAGTCGGCGCTGATCAAGCGCACGACCGGCGAAACCGAACTGATCCTGCTCGAAAAAGTGCTCTACCAGCCCGAGGCGGCGCGGCGGCAGTTCGCTCCGAAACGTCACATTCCGACGACGACGACCCCCTCCCGTCGTCCCGCCCTTCGGCTGGTCCACAGTGCCCCAGCTAATGTCACACCTCTTGGCGAAAGGACCGAAATCCGGCAGAGAGGGCCATATGATGACGACCCCGGCCCATCTGCGGCCTGACAGGGGACCAAGGAGCATGAAATGAAGGTACTGGTGCTGGGCGGTGGCGTGATTGGCGTCACCACAGCCTATTTTCTTGCCGAGGCCGGCCATGAGGTGACGGTGATCGACCGCCAGCAGGGCCCGGCGCTTGAGACCAGCTTTGCTAATGCAGGCGAAGTCTCGCCCGGCTATTCCTCGCCATGGGCCGGACCCGGCGTTCCGGTCAAGGCGGTCAAGTGGCTGCTGATGAAATACGGCCCGCTCGTGGTGCGCCCGGCATTCGACCCGCATATGTGGGCATGGCTGATCCGCATGCTGCGCAACTGCACGGAAGCGCGCTATGCCCGCAACAAGGCGCGCATGGTGCCGATTGCCGAATACAGCCGCGACACGCTGAAGGCGCTGCGTTCTACCACCAACATCGCCTATGACGAGCGCACCAAGGGTACGCTGCAACTGTTCCGCACCCAGAAGCAGCTCGACGGCATCGGCGGCGACGTCGAGATCCTCAAGCAGTACGGCGTGCCGTTCGAAGTGCTCGATCCCGATGGCTGCATCGCGGCAGAACCCGGATTGGGCGCGGTGCGCGAGAAATTCGTCGGCGGTCTCAGACTGCCCGGCGACGAAACCGGCGACTGCCAGATGTTCACCACAAGGTTGGCGGAGATCGCCACCGCCGGCGGCGTCAAGTTCGAGTTCGGCGTGACGCTCAACGGCATCTCGGTCGAGAACGGCCGCATCACCGGCGTCGCCACCAGCGCCGGCAATCGCACCGCCGACGCCTACGTCATGGCGATGGGTTCCTATTCGCCGATCTGGATGCGCAAGATCGGCCAGTCGATCCCGGTCTATCCGGTGAAGGGCTATTCGATCACCGTGCCGATCATCAAAGCGGAAGCAGCGCCCGTCTCGACCATCATGGACGAGACCTACAAGGTGGCGATCACCCGGCTTGGCGACCGCATCCGCGTTGGCGGTACGGCGGAAATCTCGGGCTATGACCTGAGACTTCACGAAGGCCGTCGCAAGACGTTGCAGCACTCGGTCTCCGACCTGTTCCCTGGCGCCGGCGACGTCAAGGCGGCAACATTCTGGACCGGCTTGCGGCCGATGACGCCGGATGGACCGCCGATAATCGGCAAGTCCAAATTCGACAATCTTTACCTGAACACCGGGCACGGAACGCTGGGCTGGACCATGGCCTGCGGCTCGGCCAAGGTGCTTGCCGACATCATGTCCGGACGCAAGCCGGACATCGATACCAGCGAGCTTGGCCCAAGCCGCTACGCCTGACATCTTGTTGGAGCATCGGAGCAGCCGAAAACCGGCAGCCGCTCTTCGGTCCTCTCCTCAAACCGGCTGGAAGTTTAGCGCCACGCCGTTGATGCAGTAGCGCAGTCCGGTCGGCGGCGGGCCGTCCGGGAAGACATGGCCGAGGTGGCTGCCGCAGGTGGCGCAGTGCACCTCGGTACGGACCATGCCGTAGCTGCGGTCGGTCGTGGTCTCGACCGACCCCGGCACGGGATCGTTGAAGCTCGGCCAGCCGGTTCCGCTCTCGAACTTGAGCGTCGATTCAAACAGCTTCGTATCGCAACCGGCGCAGGTGAACGCCCCTGAACGATGCTCGTGCAGCAGCGCGCAGCTGCCGGGCCGCTCGGTGCCATGGTTGCGCATGACCACATATTGTTCCGGGGTAAGGCGGGCGCGCCATTCGGCGTCGGTGCGGGTCACGGGATAGGTGTGGCTTTCCATGTCGGTCTCCTGCCTTCGCGGCTAAAAGTTCCAGCCGTCTCTTCGTCCAAAGATAGGCATTCGTTACGCCGCTGCCCAGCACGTTCAGTGCTTGCGCGACAATTCCCTCGTCGCCTGCTCGAGCCCGGCAAGCGTAAACGGAAACATGCGGCTGCCGAAAATGTCGCGCATCAGGCCAATCGAATGCGTATAGGCCCAATGTTTCTCAGAGGTCGGGTTGAGCCAGATCGCATTCGGCCAATGGGCAAGCACGCGGGAGAGCCAGGCCGCACCCGATTCCTCGTTCCAGTGCTCGACCGAACCGCCCGATTGGACGATCTCATACGGGCTCATAGAGGCGTCGCCGACGAAAACCACCTTGTAGTCGGGACCATATTTGCGGATCAGGTCGAAGGTGGAAATGGTTTCCGCGCGCCGGCGGCGATTGTCCTTCCACACGCCCTCATAGAGGCAATTGTGGAAGTAGAAATATTCGAGCTGGCGAAATTCCGCCCGCGCCGCGGAAAACAGTTCCTCGACGGTCTTGATGTGGTCGTCCATCGAGCCGCCGACATCGAAGAACATCAACAGCTTGACGGCGTTGCGCCGTTCCGGCCGTGTCTTGACGTCGAGATAGCCGTGCTCGGCAGTGGCGTGGATTGTGCCGGAAAGATCGAATTCCTCTTCCGCGCCATCGCGCACCCAGCGGCGCAGCCGCTTCAGCGCGACCTTGATGTTGCGCGTGCCAAGCTCGACGCTGTCGTCGAAATTGCGGAACTCGCGCTTGTCCCACACCTTGACCGCACGTCGGTGGCGGCTGCCGTCCTGGCCGATGCGCACGCCTTCCGGATTGTAGCCATGGGCCCCGAAAGGCGAGGTGCCGGCGGTGGCGATCCATTTGGAACCGCCCTGATGGCGCTCCTTCTGTTCCTCAAGCCGCTGCTTCAGCGTTTCCATCAGCTTGTCGAAGCCGCCCATCGCCTCGATCAGCTTCTTCTCATCGTCGGTGAGATGCTTTTCGGCCAGCTTGCGTAGCCATTCCTCAGGAATTTCCGCCACGTCCACCGGTGTTTCGCCGGACAGCGCCTCGATACCCTTGAAGGCATGGGCAAACACCCGGTCGAAACGGTCGATGTGGCGCTCGTCCTTCACCAGCGCCGAGCGGGCAAGGTAGTAAAAGCCCTCCACGTCGTAATCGACGAGCCCTGCCTCCAGCCCTTCCAGCAGCGAAAGATATTCCCTCAGCGAAACGGGGACCTTGGCGGCTTTCAACTCGAGGAAGAAGGGAATGAACATTATGGCGTTTTACAGCAGATCGTACTCGATGAAACCCGTCCTTCTTGCCACATGGTCGTAGAGGCGGCGGGCGGTGGCGTTGGTTTCATGCGTCATCCAGTAGACATTGGTGACGCCGGCCTTCGCCGCTTGCTGGCGCACCGCTTCGATGAGCGCCGCACCGACGCCCTTGCCGCGCGCCGTGGAATCGGAGAACAGGTCCTGCAAATAGCAGTTGTTGACCAGTGACCAGCCGGAGCGATGGTAGAGATAGTGCGTCAAGCCGACGGCCTTGCCATCGAGCAGCGCGATGAAGCCCTTTGGCTCGAACTCGCCCGGCGCGAACAGGCGCTCCCAGGTCTTGGCGTAGACCTCCTCCGGCAGTTTGGTTTCGTAAAAGGTGAGGTAGTCGGTCCATAGCCGACGCCAATCGGCATGATCGGATTGCTTGAGCGGGCGGATGGTGATCTCGGCCATGTCTGTCTGCTCCCTTTTGCAAGCCTTGGAAGTTAGCGAATGGTTGCCTGCATGGCGATGGTGCAGGGGCGGCTTGTGGTTGGGCCGGGGCACACCTTGCCTTCTCCCCTTGTGGGAGAAGGTGGCCGAGCGCCAGCGAGGTCGGATGAGGGGTGTTCCAGCCAGACGATACCCCTCATCCGCCTTCACTTCGTTCAGGCACCTTCTCCCACAAGGGGAGAAGGTAGATCGCCGCGTTTCATCATCGCCACGCTGCCTCTCGGCCCTGGCCATTGTCAAAGAACTGACCTCTGAGAGGTTGGGAGGACGGGCGGCCGTTTGGACGCTCGTTTAGTTAAGTAGTGCGGCCTTGCGGCCGCCCGTCCGGTGGTCTTGCCTCACCGGGGGCAGCATTTGCGCCGAAGGCCCCGATCAAGGCCCGGACTTGGGGGCTCATCACCCAGCCGCACACCGTCATGCGACCAATCCGGCACCGACGCCCTTCCCTGATACCCGGTGCGCACCAGGTCTCCCGCAAGGGCGATGGGGTGGATTATGGGCGAGACGGAGAGGGTGGGGAAAAGCGAGGTGCAAGATTTTTGCAGAAGTGAGTGGGATCAGGGGGTTGGCATGGGGTGTGGATAGGGAAGCGGGTAGCTTGATCCACGTCTAGCGACGTCAGCGATGCCCCTCACCCTTACCCTCTCCCCGCAAACGGGGAGAGGAAGGCGTCAGCGTTTGCGCTCAACCCCATCCGACTTCGCTCCGCTCGAAAGAGAATTCCGGGATGACGAAGCGGAGAGGAGGCGTCGGCGCTGGTGCCATTGCTTGCGCCCTAGATGCGGCTATGGGCGGAGTCCCGGATGAGGCGAGATTGACGTTTTGGCCTGCAATGCCTATCTGAGCGCCATCAAGGGCGGGAAGCCCCTGCCGTCCGCAGCCTCTCGAGGCTTGGTGAAGCTTCCCTGATCAATTCGTTTCCCTGTCGATGTGACGGCCGAAACGGCAATGCGGGCACCCGTTCGAAGACTGCCGTTCACTGATCGCAAGGAGCGAAACCATGACCATTGGTCGAACCACACACGATACTGAAATCCAGCACACCCCGGACGCCGTGCAAGGCTACAAGGCGGCTGCCAAGCGGCTGCGCGCGGCACTTGCCGAAGATGGCATCGCTGTCACCCACGCCAAGGCGCTGGAACTGGTGGCGAAGCAGAACGGCGTGCGCGACTGGAACACGCTGGTCGCACAACGCGCCGCCGCCGAACCGAACGGGACGACCCCGTTTGCTGTCGGCGACAAGGTTGCCGGCACCTTCAATGGCCGCGATGCGCGTGGCCGCATCATCGGGCTTGAGGAGACCATCAAGCCGGATTTGTGGCGCGTGACGGTTGCCTTCAACCCGCCGGTCAACGCGGCGACGTCGCAGCTGTTCACCGCTGAAAGGCGGCGCGTGCAGATGGTGGTGGGCGCTGACGGCCGTTCGCGCCGGCTGACCGGCACCGAAACCGGCGTGATGGAGCTGAAGCGGGCCTGAGGCCGGTTTCGCATGACATAAAATTACAAAAGGGGCGGCTGGAAACGGCCGCCTTTTCTTTGCCGCCGCCTTTGTGTAAAGCGTGGCTCAGCAATTCCCGCAACGAAAACACGGGCACAAGCCATGGACAAGTTCACCAAGCTCACCGGCGTCGCGGCGCCTTTGGCGATCGTCAATGTCGATACCGACATGATCATTCCCAAGGACTACCTGAAGACGATCAAGCGCACCGGGCTTGGCAAGGGCCTGTTCGCCGAAATGCGCTTCAACGAGGACGGTTCGGAGAACCCCGATTTCGTGCTCAACAAGCCGGCCTACCGCAACGCCCAGATCCTCGTTGCCGGCGACAATTTCGGCTGCGGCTCGAGCCGCGAGCATGCGCCGTGGGCGCTGCTCGACTTCGGCATCCGTTGCGTGATCTCGACCTCGTTCGCCGACATTTTTTACAACAACTGCTTCAAGAACGGCATCCTGCCGATCACGGTCAGCGCCGAGGACCTCGACAAGCTGATGGACGACGCTTCGCGCGGCGCCAATGCCACCATCTCGGTCGATCTGGAAGCCAAGGAAATCCGCGGCCCGGACGGCGGCGTGGTCAAGTTCGACCTCGACGACTTCAAGCGCCACTGCCTGCTGAACGGTCTCGACGATATCGGGTTGACCATGGAAAAGGCCGGCTCGATCGCCAGCTTCGAGAAGAAGAACGCTGCATCCCGCCCCTGGGCCTGACCAATTCCAGGAAAAGTGGAACCCGGTTTTCCGTCCGGAATTGCGCAAAACAAAGCGCTAGAGCGGTTCAGGTACCAATAATCTCGAAGCGGTCGACATCGACCATGCCCTTGTCGGTGATCTTCAGATGCGGGATCACCGGCAGCGCAATGAAGGCGAGTTGCAGGAACGGCTCTTCCAGCGTCGAGCCAAGACCGTAGGCGGCCTGGCGCAGCACCCTTAGCTCGTCGCGCACCGTTTCATAGTCGGCAAGGCTCATCAGCCCGGCAATCGGCAAGGCAAGCTCGGCCAGCACCTTGCCGTCGCGCACCACGACGAAGCCGCCTTCGATTTCGCCAAGCCGGTTGGCCGCCGCCGCGATATCTTCATCCGAGGTGCCGACCACGCAGATGTTGTGGCTGTCATGGCTGACGGTCGAGGCAATCGCGCCTTGTTTCAAGCCGAAGCCATGCACGAAGCCGGTGGCGATGTTGCCGTTCTTGCCGTGGCGCTCGACCACCGCGATCTTGACCACGTCGCGGGCAAGATCGACCTCGACGCCGTGATTGCCGACGGCAAGGTCGAACTCCAGGCTTTCGGTGATGATCTTGCCGGGAATGATGCCGATGGCGCGCGTCTTGCCGCTGTTGGATGAGGCGCGGAAATCGGCAGCGGCGACGCGCCTGGCCTTGACGCTGTGGCGGCCGACCGGCGCGACCGGCTGGCGCTTGGAAAACAGCGCGTCGGAAACGACGCGGCCGCCTGACAGTACCGTCTCGGCGTGGCAATCCGCCAACGTGTCCAGCACGACGAGATCAGCCCGCCAGCCCGGCGCGACGAGGCCGCGATCCTTCAGCCCGAAGGCGCGCGCAGCCGAGATCGAGGCGGCGCGGTAGATGGCGAGCGGCGCAACGCCGGCGGCAATCGCGGTACGGATCATGTGATCGAGATGGCCGTGGTCGGCGATGTCGAGCGGATTACGGTCGTCGGTGCAGAGCGCAATGAAGGGTGAATTGCGCTCGGTGATGATCGGCATCAGCGCGGCTAGGTCCTTCGACACCGAGCCTTCCCGCACGAGGATGTGCATGCCCTTGCGCAACTTCTCCAGCGCCTCTTCGGCGGTGGTGGTTTCGTGGTCGGTGCGGATTTCGGCGGCGAGGTAGCCGTTCAGGTCATAGCCGCGCAACAGCGGCGCATGGCCATCGATGTGGCGGCCCTGGAAGGCTTCGAGCTTAGCCATGCAGACGGGGTCCTTGGCCAGCACGCCCGGAAAGTTCATGAACTCGGCAAGGCCGATCACCTTGGCATTGGAGGCGAGCGGCAGGAGATCGTCGATGGTGAGTTCGGCGCCGGAGGTTTCCAGATGCGTTGCCGGCACGCAGCTCGACAGCTGGACGCGGATGTCCATCACCGTTTCGACGACGCTGTCGAGGAAGAAGCGGATCCCTTGGAGGCCCAGCACATTGGCAATTTCGTGCGGGTCGCAGATCGCGGTGGTGATGCCTCGCGGCAGCACGCAGCGGTCGAACTCATGCGGCGTGACCAGCGAGGATTCGATGTGGAGATGCGTGTCGATGAAACCCGGCACGACGATCCGGCCGGAAATGTCGATTTCCTTTGCGCCGCTATAGCTGCCGCAGGTGCCGACGATGCGCTCGCCGCAAATGGCGATGTCGCTCTCGACCAGTTCGCCGGTGACGAGATCGAAGAAGCGCCCGTTCTTGAGCACGAGGTCGGCAGGCTCGCGCCCGACGCCCTGGTCGATCATGCGTTCCAGCAAACTGCTCATGCCTGTCCTGCTCCGCTAAAGGCGCGCGCCAAATTGCGCCCTTCCCTCATTGCCGCAATCGATACCAGAACAGGGGCCGTTGCAAGCCGTCAGCGGTGACGAGTCGATGACTTCGCGGAAGCTTCGTTGCACGGTGGACTTGCGCCGTGGCCTTGCCTAACTTGCCGCGACGCTTGAGACGGAAACGCCGCAACGGGAGACCTCGCCATGAAATTCGGGAGAACGACGATTGCCGCAACAGCGATTGCGGTGATGGCCTGTGGCAACGCGCTGGCGCAGGAGGAAAAACCCGCGCCGGTGCCGTTTGCCGGCGGGACGCTGGCGATCACGCAGACGGAAGAGTACGGCGAAAAGACGCTGTCCTTCGACGGCAAGGAACTGGCCAAGGCCTATTTCGTCTATTTCAACGGCATCGTGAAGGTCGGCGGCGTCGATGTGGCGCTGTTCGACACCGGCGACGGCGGCAACGCCTGCGGGCCGGCCAAGGTGATGGTGTGGAAGCCGGAAGGGCAGGATATCCAGCGCGCCAGCATCGGCGAGGATGATTGCGGCGCACCGCCCGCCGGCGTCAGTGACGAGGCGATCTATTTCGTGCCGTGGCTTTTGCCCGGCGCGTCCGGCGATGTGAGGAAATGGTCGCCGCAGACCGGCTTCGCGCTGGCCGGCAGGCTGAGCTACGCGCCCGACCCCGGCACCGGCTGGGGCGACGTCGATCCTGCCAAGTTCGACAACATCATCGACGCCTTCCACAACGAGGCGGTTTACGGCGAGGCGAAGAAACTGCTCGGCGACGGCCTGACAGAGATGGCGACCAGCCTGCTGGTCGGCGGCGGCACCGAAAAGACCAAGTCCGGCATCGCCTACGCGCGCGGCTGCATCCCGCATGCCTGCGGTGGCGGCGACGGCTTCATGGCGATCGATACCAAGGGCAAGAAACTCTATTTCGCTCGCCAGAGCGACAAGGCCCAGCCGGACGCATGGCCGGCGCTGAAGACATGGCCCGGCGAATTGCGCGAGGCGATGAAGACGGCTCTGGCGCCGCCGCAATAGGCGGGTCAGGGATTGCTCGAAGGGACACGCCACATGCGCAAACTGATCTCCACCGGCTCGCCGTTTGAAAAGACCGCCGGCTATTCGCGCGCCGTGGTGCAGGGCGACTGGTGTTTCGTCTCCGGCACGACCGGCTACGACTACGCCACCATGACCATGCCCGAGACGGTCGAGGAGCAGACGCGCAACTGCCTTGAGACGATCATCAAGGCATTAGCCGGAGGCGGCTTCGAACTCGCGGATGTGGTGCGGGCGCACTACTACATCACCGATACGGCCTATGTGGACCGCGTCTTTCCGATCCTCGGCGCATATTTCGGCGACATACGGCCGGCTGCAACCATGATCACCTGCGGCCTCAACACGCCGGAAATGAAGATCGAGATAGAAGTGACGGCGCTTAAACGCACCGCGAGCGGCAAGGGTTGAGCAAGGCCTTTAGGGAGGGACCGTGACAAGCCGGGAAATCATGCAGCGCGCGATCGATCTCAGCCGCGAAAGAATGCGGCAGGAAAACGCCGCGGCCTTCGCGGCGGTTATCGTCAGGAACGGCGAGATCGTCGGCGAAGGCTGGAACCGGGCGCTTCAGGATTTTGACCCGACCGCACATGGCGAAGTCATGGCCATCCGCGACGCCTGCCGCAACCTTGAAACCCTCGACCTGTCCGATTGCGAACTCTACACGAGCTGCGAACCCTGCCCGCTATGCGTGGCGGCCATGTACTACGCCGGCATCAAGCGCATGTACTATGCAGCCTCGCTGGAGCAGTCCGCGCGGATCGCGCCCTATCCGGACAGCCGCTTCCTGTGCGAGGAGTTGAACCGGCCGGTTCGCGAACGCGCAATGCCGGCGACACAACTGATGGCGGAAGAAGCCGTGGCGGTGCTGACCGAATGGCGGGAGCGTCCCGAATTCCTGTCGCACTTTCCGCATCATCAAGAGCGGACCGATTGATCCGCCTAGCGGTTCGCAAATCCTCTCGCCTCGCTGAACGGCTTCCCCTTGCGCAAGGGCAGCTTGGCGTTTAGCAAGGCCCCGGTTCAGTGACTTCTGTTCAAGCAACTTCCGGGACGGTTCTCCATGACTTCGAAAAATCTCTTCCTGCTTGCCGGCGACGGCATTGGCCCCGAGGCGATGGCCGAGGTCAAGAAACTGATCGCGGCGATGAACGCCAAGCTGGGCAGCGGCTTTGCCACCGACGATGGCCTTGTCGGCGGCTCGGCTTATGACGCGCATGGACAGGCGATTTCCGAGGCCGATATGGCGAAGGCCCTTGCAGCCGACGCCGTCCTGTTCGGCGCCGTCGGCGGACCGAAGTGGGACGGCGTGCCTTATGATGTTCGCCCCGAGGCCGGCCTGCTGCGCCTGCGCAAGGACCTCGAGCTGTTCGCCAACCTGCGCCCCGCTATCTGCTATCCGGCGCTCGCCGCCTCTTCCTCGCTCAAGCAGGACGTCGTCGAGGGCCTCGACATCCTGATCGTGCGCGAACTGACCGGCGGCGTCTATTTCGGCGAGCCGAAGCAGATCATCGATCTCGGCAACGGCCAGAAGCGCGCCATCGACACGCAGGTCTACGACACCTTCGAGATCGAGCGCATTTCAGGCGTCGCCTTCGAGCTGGCGCGCACCCGCGCCAACAAGGTCTGCTCGATGGAAAAGAACAACGTCATGAAGTCGGGCGTGCTGTGGAAGGAAGTGGTCGCCCAGACGCACAAGGCGAAATATGCCGACGTCCAGCTCTCGCACATGCTGGCGGATGCCGGCGGCATGCAGCTCGTGCGTTGGCCGAAGCAGTTCGACGTCATCGTCACCGACAACCTGTTCGGCGACATGCTTTCCGACGTCGCGGCGATGCTGACCGGTTCGCTGGGCATGCTGCCTTCGGCATCGCTCGGCGCCCCTGACGCCAAGACCGGCAAACGCAAGGCGCTCTACGAACCGGTGCATGGTTCCGCGCCGGACATCGCCGGCAAGGGCATCGCCAACCCGATCGCCATGATCGCGTCGTTTGCCATGTGCCTGCGCTATTCCTTCAACATGGTGGCCGAGGCGGATCGCCTTGAAGCGGCAATCGCCGCCGTGCTCGACGATGGCCTGCGCACCGGCGACATCATGTCCGAAGGCAAGACCGAGGTTGGCACCACCGCGATGGGCGACGCCATCATCGCGAAGTTCTTCGCTTAAGGTCTATCGAATAAATTGATGCACGAACGCCGGCTGCCATGGCAGCCGGCGTTGTCGTTTGAGCACAAAATTTACGCCAGGTAGGACTTCAGGATCGACGCGCCAATGGTGTATTTCGGGTCCACCATATTGCCCAGCCGGGCGCGCCCGACCTGCGTCAACAGCATGTAGGCATCAAGCTCGGTGAACTTGTAGTCGGCAGCCATCCAGCGAACCAGTTCGCGATAGGCGATGCGCGCGGCATCTTCCATCGGCCGGCCGGATCCGATGGTCATGATGACCTTTTCGTTTTCCAGCCGCACCCATTTGAAGTTCCAGTTCTTGATCAGGTCGACCTGAACCGTCGTGACCGTGGGATGCTCGATGGCGACGCCGCAAAGCTCGCCGTCGCCCTGGTTCGCATGGCAGTCGCCAAGATAGAGCAAGGCGCCCGGCGTATTGACGGGGAGGTAGACCACCGCGCCGGGAGCGACATCGGGCAGGTCCATGTTGCCGCCGTAATAGTCGGGCTGCAGCGCCGAAATGGCCTCGATTTCAGGCGACGTGCCGATGGTGCCGATGAACGGCTCGTAGGGAATGGTGATCTTGTCGTTCCAGGTCACGCCCTTGACGGCGTCGATGTGGACCTTCTTGACCCGCTCCGGCAACGGAGCGTTGAGAATGGCCGTGTCGCCGGTGCCGACGAGGCCGCCAAATTCGGGAATGAGGCAAGTGGTGCCGGAAGGCTGCGGGCCGCGCGGGCGGACTTCCTTGATGTAGACGGCGAGGCAATCGCCCTTTTCCGCGCCGTTGACGTAGATCGGGCCATTCTGTGGGTTCAGGTAGGGGAAGTTGAGGATCTGGCTTGGAATGTCGGATTCGCTCTTGATGGCGCCTTCGAAGGCGTCATGGGTTTCGACCGAAACCTCCGCGCCCGGATCGACCCGAAGCACCGGTTCGACATAGGGCCCGTAGACGTAGTGATACTTGCCTTGATCGGCCTCCGTCATGCTGTGGGTGCTCGTGACCTTTCCCTTGGCCACGGCGCGCTTGGCCATGATCGAATTCTGAAGCCAGGACATCTGGTTCTCTCCTTGTTGGTTTCAGCCGCCTATACGGCCAAGTGCTTCCTGATGGTGTCGCGGTCCTCAAGCTCCTGCGGGGTCACGTGCGCGACGATGCGCCCCTTGTCCATGACGTAGCAGCGCTGGGCGAGCGCCTTGATCATGTCGAGGTTCTGCTCGACGAACATGATCGTCATGCCGCTTTCCTGGTTCAGCTGCTTGATGATGCGGCCGATGTCCTGGACGATAGACGGCTGGATGCCTTCGGACGGTTCGTCGAGCAGCAGGAGCTGCGGCGAGCCGACAAGGACGCGCCCGATGGCAAGCTGCTGTTGCTGGCCGCCGGACATGGTTCCAGCCTGCTGGCCGGCCCTTTCCTTGAGGATCGGGAACAGGCTGTAGATGCGCTCGTAGACATCGGCGGAGATGCGATCGCGCATGGATTCGCCGACCTGCAGGTTTTCCTTCACCGACATGCGCGGAAACACGTCTCGCCCTTGCGGGACATAGCCGATGCCGAGCCGCGCGCGGCGAAACGGCGTCAGCCCGGTGAGTTCCGTCGAACCGAAACGTATCGTTCCGGCCATGCTCTCGACGAGGCCGATCAGGGTTTTCATCAAGGTCGATTTGCCGACGCCGTTGCGCCCGATGACGGCGACGATCTCGCCCTTCGAGACGCTCAGGTCGATGCCTTGCAGCACTGGCTTGCCGCCATAGCCGGCCCGAAGTCCTTTGATGTCGAGCAAGGTGTCAGTCATGGCTCTGCCCCAGATAGATGGCGGCGACCCGCTCGTCGGCAACGATTTCGTCAATGGTGCCTTCGGCGAAGATACGCCCGAAATGCAGCACGGAGACGCGGTCCGCCACCTGGCGGACGAAGGCCATGTCGTGCTCGACGGCAAGCACCGTCATGCCTTCGGAGTTCAGTTGCTTGACGATCTCGCCGGTCATGAAGGTCTCTTCCGGCGACATGCCGGCGGTCGGCTCATCGAGCAGCAGGAGCTTCGGCTTCAGCGAAATTGCCATGCCGATCTCCAGCCACTGCTTGAGGCCGTGGCTGAGATTGCCGGCTAGCTGGTCGGCGACGTCCTTGAGCTGCAGGAACTCCAGCAGCCTTTCGACTTCGGCATCGAGGTCGAAGGATGCCAGCCGGTGCTGCAATGCGATCTGCAGGTTCTGCTGGGCGCTGAGCGCCCCGAAGATGCCGGGCACCTGGAATTTGACGCTCATGCCCTGATTGATGCGCTGGAACGGCTTCAGCCGGGTGATGTCCTTGCCGTCGAAAACGATGGTACCGCTCGACGGCTGGTGCTCGCCCAGAAGCAGGCGAAAGAAGGTGCTCTTGCCGGCGCCGTTGGGGCCGATGAGGCAATGGATCTTGCCAGGTTCCAGCGCGAAGCTGACATCGGCGGTGACGTGCAGGCCGCCGAAGTGCTTGTTGAGGTTATGGGTTTGCAACATCGCCATGATCACTTGCCCCCGTTCTTGCGGCCAAACAGGGAGCCAAGCAGAATGCCGGCATTGGCGATCAGGCCCTTGGGGGCCAGAAGAACGGTGAAGACGAGCAGCAGCCCCATCACCACAAGCGCGTACTGGCTGCCGTAGATGGTGAGCGCCTGGAAGGCCGAGAGCACGACCAGCGTGCCGATCAGCGTGGCGGTGATATCCGACCTGCCGCCGACCGCGACCCAGATGATCGGCAGCGCGGCAGCCGTGATGCCCATCGAGGACGGCGTGATGTACTGGCCCCAACTTGTATAGAGCACGCCGCTGAGGCCGGCGAGCGCAGCACCGATGACGAAGCCGCCAAGCTGGTACTTGCGGATGTCGTAGCCGAGCATCTCGGCGCGCTGCGGGTTTTCGCGCAGCGCAACGAGGATATTTCCGAACTTGGAATTCACCAGGATGCGCAGGCCGAGATAGACGACTACCAGAAGGCCGAGCACGAGGTAGTAGAGGCCGATGTCCGGATAGAGCACGATCTCTCCGCCGAACCACGGCAAGGTCAGCGGCGGCATCCCGCTCATGCCGTTGAAGCCGTTGAGGCGCGCCGCGCCGACCGTCCATTCCGGGCCGGCTGTCTGGGCCATGAAGCGTTCGAGCGCCAGCGTGACCGACAGCGTGACGATGCCGAGGAAGATGCCGCTGATGCGCCCGAAAAACAGGAAGTAGCCAAGCACGGCGGCGAACAGGGCGGCAATGGCGATGGCGGCGAACACCGAGATGACGCCGAAGCCGTAGGCGGTGCCGAAATTGATGGTGAGGATGCCGTAGCTGTAGCCGGCGACGCCGAAGAAGGCCGTCTGGCCGAACGACAGCGAGCCGCCATAGCCCCAGATGAGGCTCAGCCCGAGCGCCATGAAGGTCCAGTTGAGGAAGTAGATGTTGTTGCCGACATCGTAGCCGTCGGCAAACAGCGGATAGGCGAGCGCTACCGCCAGGACGACCGCGAAAGCCGACCAGAACACGGGCCCCTTGCCCATGGTCTGCGGCCCTTCCAGCCGCTTGAAGATCCGTGACAATGTCATTGTTGCTTAGGCCCGATCTTTCAGGATGAAGCCCGTAATGCCTTTCGGCAGCAGGCGGATGACGAGGATGACGGCAAGGAGAAGGCCGATCTGACCGGCCAGTTGCCCCTGCCAGGAGGTGAGCGAGGCCTTGACCACCGCAAGTAAGGCTGCGGCAGGCGCGGTGCCGAGGAACACGTCGGCGCCACCGACGACGACGGTGACGAAGGCCTCCATGATGAAGGTCGTCCCCATTGTCGGGATCATCGTCATGGTGGGCGCGTAGATGCCGCCGGTGAGGCCGGCAAGGGCTGCGCCGATGCCGAAGGTGAAGGCATAGATGCGGTTGGTGTCGACGCCGAGCGCATTGGCCATGTGGGGCGCCTGGATGGTGGCGCGCGCCAAGACGCCGAAGCGCGTCTTGTTGAAGACGAGGTAGAGCAGCACCAGCACCGCCAGCGCCGTCGCCATCAGGACGAGGCGATAGTAGGAAAACGAAAGCGCACCGACCATGAAGCTGCCGAGCGGGGTGCCGACGCCGCGCATGGTGGGACCGAAAAGGATGAGCGTGCCTTGCGAGGCGATGAGGCTGACGCCCCACGTCGCGAGGATGGAATCGAGCGGGCGCGAGTAGAGCCGGCGCACGACGAGGCGCTCGATGATCATGCCGACAAGGCCGGCGAAGAGGCTGCCGCAGATGATGGCCAGCGGCAAAGGCAGGCCCCAGTTGACCGCGAACACGGTCATGTAGGCACCGCACATGATGAATTCGCCATGCGCAAGGTTGATGACGCCCATCATGCCGAAAATGACGGCGAGGCCACAGGCGGAAAGGACCAGAAACGCGAACGCGTCGCCGAATTGATAGGCCGACGAGACGATTGTTGTCACAAAATCCATAAGGCGCTCCGATCGGGCGAACTGGCAGGCGTGCGGGCGGGCGCGACGGATCGCGCCCGCCCTTTTCGTTGTCGATGGTTACTGCTTAGGCGGAGGGGTGGACGGCGTGTACTGTGCGTCCGGATCGGCCTTGGTCAGGTCGCAGCCTGCATCGCCCAGCCAGTATGGCTTGATGTTGTCCCAGACCTTCGGGAAGTCGATCGAATGGTCCTTGTTGACATGGGCGAGATAGATCGTGTGCGACATGTGCTGGCTCTTCGGATCGAGGCAGACATTGCCGGACGGACCGTCGAAGCAGACATCGCCCTCTGCAATCACCTTGCGCAGGTCGTCGCGCTTGGTGGAGCCGTTGGCGCGCTCGACCATCTGCTTGTAGAGGTTGATGCCGATGTAGGAGTTCGCCGCTTCCTGGTTCACGTAAGGCTCGTTCGGATACTTGGCGTGGAACTTCTCCAGGAACGCCTTGCTGGCAGGCGTGTCGACTTCCTCGATGTAGTTGGTGGTTACGTACATGTCGGCAAGCGACGGCGGGGTGAAGCGCTTGTGCTCATAGCCCTGGCCGACGTTGACGGAAGACGCCATCGGCAGGCCAAGGTTGGCCGACGCGGCCTGCTCGTAATAGGAAGCCTGGGCTGCGCCGACGAGAAGCGTGACGACAAATCCCGGCTTGGCGGTCTGGATGTTCTGGATCGTCTGCGAGAACTGCGAGACGCCGAGCGGGATGAACTCCTCGCCCACCATTTCACCGCCGTTTTCCTTGACGATGTTGCGCACCCATTCAGCCGAGATCTGGCCGAAATTGTAGTCGGCGGCGATGGTGTAGACCTTCTTGCCGTACTTCTCCATCATCCACGGGATGAGCGTGGAGAACTGCTGCTCGGGCACCGCGCCGGTGACGATCATGTTGGCGTCGCAGACGCCGCCTTCATACTGGTTGTTGTAGAAGGCGAGACCGTCGAACTGGTTGACGATCGGACGATAGGCTTCGCGCGATGCCGACGAGAAGCCGGCGAACACCACGTCGACCTTGTCGCGCTGGAGCACGCGGCGCATGAACTCCTGGTAGCGGTTGTTGTCGGACTGGGTGTCGTAGACGACCAGTTCGATCGGACGCCCGGCAATGCCGCCGGCCTTGTTGATCTCTTCGGTGGCGAGTTCGATGGCGTGGACCTTGCCGATCGTCGCGGCGGCAAAGTCGCCGGACTGATCTTCAAGCACGCCGATCTTGATCGGATCGGCGGCAAAGGCCGTGCCAGATAGGGCGAAGGCGCACGCAAGCGTCCCTGCCTGTAACCATCTTACAGTCATTTCGATTCTCCTCCGGTTAGTGTTTTTTGGCGTAGGTCCTGTTTGTCCCGATGGGTGTTTGGGGTTCATCCAATTCGGGACCGTTGGTCTGGATGAACGTTTCGCAGAAATCCTCGAGGCTCTGGCGCGAGCGCATGCTTTCGCGGCGCAACTGGTCGTAGGCGGCGGCGTAGTCTGAGCCGGTGCGCTTCATTACGATCAGAACTGCCTGGACAAGGCTCTTTCGCATCAGCCGCCGGCGCTCGTGCTCGTCGACACGGTCGGCGAGGTAGCGACGGCGGCGGAATTCGTTGATGCCAACGAAGAGCGCGGAATAAACGGCCGCGCGATGGACCGGTTTGCGCAGCGTGGCGGTAGCTCCAAGCTGCATCAGCGAGCGCAGCCGGCTCGGCGCTTCGACGCCGATGATGCCGATGACGGGCAGGCATCGGCTCGGCTCCAGCGCGCCGGTATCGACGGCGACGTTGAGGTCCGAATCGATGAACAGCACGTCCTTTTCGCCAGCATCCATCTGCAGCTTGCCGTCGGCCATCTCCGCCATGCAGAACGAGACGCCGAGCTTGGCCAGCATGTCCTGAAGCTGCTCGACCGCGCCCGGCTGCTCGGTCGCGATGGTGGCGCGGTAACCGATGAAGTTCTGGATGATCCGCGGTTCGCTCATTTGACCGCCCTCAGCTTCGGAAGGCTGTTGCGGATCGCGTAGCGGGGCGTGGTCTTGACCAGATAGGGGTCGGGCTGGACGGGGTGACCCGCCTCCCACAGGATTTCGAACTGGCCGGCTGAATTCGACTTGCCGATGCGCGGAGTCAGGAAAGCATGGTTGGTCGGCCCGTCGATCTTGACGGTTCCCTGCGGTGCATCGACCGTCAGGCTGGGAAGCGCCTTGCGCACCGCCTCGACATCGTCGGAGCCTGCGGCGGCGATTGCCGCAGCCAGCATCTTGACCGCGACATAGGAGGCTTCGGCGTCCGCCGAGGCCGCCGAACTGTCCGGCCACCGTTCGCGATAGGCTGCGGTAAAGCGGCGGTTGGCCGGCGTCTCGATGGAGGAGAAATAGACGCTTGACGAGATATGGCCGTCCATCGCCTCAGCCCCGATCTCGCCCAGTTCGGGCTCGGAGAGGCTGCAGCTCAACACCGGCATTTCCGCCGGCTGGTCGATGCCGCGTTGCTCGCAGGCAGCCCTGAAGCCCTGGAAGAAGCGGTAGGCGCTTGTACCGATCAGCGTGTTGAAGATGAAATCCGGCTTTGCCTCCAGGATCGCGGCAATGGTCTTCGACAAATCGGTGTCGCCGACGGCGGTGTAGCGCTCGGCCATCACGGTTCCGCCGGCTGCCGACAGCGCTTCGCGGAAGATGCGGTTGTTTTCCCATGCCCAGATGTAGTTGGAGCCGATGCAGTAGGCGCGCTTGCCCATGTTGGCGAGCAGGAACTCGATCAGCGGAATGATGTGCTGGTTGGGCGCAGCCCCGGTGTAGACGACATTCGAGGAGCTTTCGAAACCCTCATAGTGCGACGGATACCAGAGCAGCGCGTCATACTTCTCGAAAAGCGGAATGACGTCCTTGCGGCTGGACGAGGTGTAGCAGCCGACGACATGGCGCACGCCGTGCTCGGTGAGAAGGCCAAGGCTGGAATTGGCATACTGCTCGAAGGAGCCTGCCGGATCGGCGACGACGGGTACGATTGCAAACGGATAATCCGAGGATGCCCGGATTTCATCGAATGCGAGCATCGCGCCGTTGTACATGGAGCGCGATACCGCCCCGTAGGGTCCGCTTTGCGAAAACAGCACGCCGATCTTGTATTGCGCTTTTGCCATGACCTCCCTCAAAGCAAAAAGGTGCCCGACAGTTGGCACTGTGGGCACTCTTGCCATCAATATGTCATGCAAATTTTGCGCCGCTCGGGCTCATCTGCCCAGCGCACGACAATAGTTGAATAGAAAGGTGGGGCTTGTCAACCTCGGGTGAAATTTAATTCGAAGAACGTCGGGTTCGGCCCGTTCAGCGTCACAATTAGCCGGCTATTAAACAGGCTTGGCGCCTGCTCGAAGCAGGCGCCAAGGTAAACACCAAAATCCGATACCCCGCTTCAGGGAAGCCCGACAAGCAGCGTCATATCGCTGGTTTCGGCACGTGCGCCGGCCTTTGGCACGCCAAGCAGCGAATAACCCTCGACCTCGTAGGAATAGGCGAAGGCCCCTTCTATCGGCTGCACCAGAGTAATCGTCTTCGGCGTGTTGTCGCCGGGACGGAACAGCACCTCGTCCTGGTCGGCCATCTCACCCTTGCCGCGCACCCTAACTCTGACCGCTGCGAGGCCGGCACCGGCAATGTCAGGATTGGCAAGCTCGACCTTGATGATGCGCGTCTCGCCCACGCCGTCGCTGACGATGATCGTCTTGCCGGGCGAGACCTCTGCCGGCGGCGTTTCGAACACGGTGCCGTCACTGCGGATCGCACTGACCGAATAGGTCACACCGTTGGGCGCGACATCGAGCGTGGGAATGGCGATGCTGCGCTTGCGCGACTTGTCGCTTTCCTCCGGACCGTAGACGACGCGCTCGCGCCGTTCATAACCGCGCGCCGGGTCCGAGTAGATGATGTCGACGCTTGCCTCGATGATCTGGGAAGGATCGAGCAGAGAGATCACCGGAATGCGCAACGTGTTCTGGAACGGACCGTGGATGACGAGCGAAGTCGCTTCCGTGGTGATTTCACCCGTTTCAACCCAGTCCGTCTGGTAACGCACATTGTCGGTCAGGAAGTAGGTGACGCGATGCCTGAAGCCGTGCTTCGCGCCTTCCGGGAAGCGCAGCTTCCAGCGTTTCGAGGCATCGCCCGGCTTGAAGTTGAACGACCTTTCGGCCCGCATGCCGACGGCAGGATCGTCATAGAGCAGATCGACCTGCACCTGCTGCACCGGGTCGGCAACGTCGCTTGCGACGGTGACTTCGACATCGAGCCTGTCGACGGCATCGAACGGATTAACCTGCGGGGCCTGCCCCGTCTCGACGATCCAGTCCGACGAGAAATGCGGCTCGTTGCCTTCCCATTCGCTGTCTGCGGCGAAGTGGACGTCCATCTTGTAGCGGTAGCGCAGGTCGAGATCGTCGTTGAGGAAGGTCCGGAACGACTTCGGCGTCTTGTCCTGCGGCGTGAACGTGATGCCGCCCACCTGCTCCGGCTGCACGCCGGCGGGGCGGACACCGGGATACTCGATGTTGATGGTGACGAGATCGATCTTGTCTCGGTCCAGATCCGCCGCGATCTGAAACTTCGCATTGATGTGCTTGAAGAAGTCGTCGTCCAGCGAAACGCGCTTGATGGCGCGCGAAAGGTCGAGACCGTTGACCATCGTCGAGAAAAGGCCCTGTGGCGCGGCGGTGCGCGCCACAGCGGCCTGCATCGAATATTCGAAGCTGCGCGTCTTCAGTTCTTCCTGATGGTACATCTTGAGCGAGAAGCCGACCTGCAGGCCGAACTGCGCGCCGTTGCCGGCGGGCTTCGCCGCTCCGTCCGCCTGTGGGGCGGCGGCAGCCGTCGCCGCCTTGTTGCGGTCGGCGGTGGTCTGGGTGCCGGAATCGAGTGTCGTCGGCGGCGCCGTCGGCGTTGGTGCAAGCGTGGTCGGTGCGCCCATGGTGGGTTTCGACGGACCCTGCTGGCCTTCCGTCAACGGGCCGAGCAGCGACTGCAGCGCGCCGAGAAGATTTGCCGACTGGCCCTGCTTCATGAAGCTCGGGGGTTCGAGCGACGACTTGAAGAAATCGCGGATCAGTTCCGTCTTGAACCAGTCGAAGGCGGCGTCCGCCTGCTTGCGGAAGCTCTCGTCGTCGGTGAAGTTGATGACCTCGACCTTGATCGAGCCGTCCTCGCGCAGCTTCTGCCAGGCAAGGCCGATATCGACGGCGGCCGAGATCGGCCCGACGCCGCCCTTGATGCCGAACTGCATTTCAAGATGGTCGTAGATGCGCTTGTAGTCGGCGGTGATCTTGACGTTGAAGGCCGGCCGCATGCCCAGATATTCGAGATCGTAGATCACCCCGATCGGGCTGATGCCGGACTTCAGCGCCGCCTCCATGAGCAGCGCGCCTTCATGGTCCAGCATCACACCGAAGGTGGCACGGTTGTCGCTGAGCAGCGACGGCTTGCTTGTGCCGTAGACCTCCTCGAAGAAGCTGACGCCTTTGGGCGCATCGCTCGTTGCTCCGGGGGCTTCGGCGGTGTCCTTGGTGATCGAGAGCCGCACGGTTCCGCTGCGGTACTGCAGCGGCGCGAGGTTGACTGTGCCGTCGGCGAACCGCCCTAGCTGCCGGCGCGCTTCCTTGATCTGGTTGTCGTCCACCGAGAGATCGACGGTAAAGGCAAGGAAGCCCCCGCCCAATTGCTCCTTGGCGTCGGGTGACAGGTTGGGATTGTCGGTGATGTCGCGCTGGTAGACCAGGAAGACGAATTCCGGCGTGTTGCCGTTCATCGCCAGCCGGGGCCGCTCGCAGGCGTAGTAGAACAGGTTCGGATCGGCATGGTCGCGGAAGATTGTCAGGCCCGCAATCGAGCCGACTGGGGAATCGAGATAAAGCATTGTCGTGCCTCCCTCAGATGATTGCCGTGTCCGGCGTGAAGTACCAGTAGATCCACTTGCGCAGATCCGCGTCGGAGATCGATTCCAGCGTCGACGAGACGTTCTCGTAGCGGCGCGGTGGATTGTTGGCGGTGCCGCCATCCACGCCGGACGGCATGGATCCGGCATACTGCGGGTTCTTGAAGAACAGCCGTCCGCCTTCGTGGCGCAGGGCCAGCACCGCATGCGCCCCATATTTCGATCCGGGAGGTGGCGGGCCCTGCGGCGGAACACCCCAATAGGTGGCGACCAGCACCTGCTGCTGCTTGGCCGGAATGGCTGCGAACAGGCCGTCGGCAATGCTGTTCTGGATCGATACGGTGGTCGAGGAGTTGGTCGGCGCCACCGCCGAACCGGTAAAGGTCACCGCGAACAGGGCTTCCAAAAGCCGCTTGGTCTGGTCCGGGAACAGGCCGTTCTCATGGACATATTTGAACATCGCCTTGGCGCTGGCTTCGTTGCCGGTGTCGGCCGGGAAGTTTCCGGCATGGGCGTACTTGATCGCCGACGCCTGGAAGGCGAGTTCGGCATAGTTGCGGGCATAAAAGCCGGTCGAGGCCGGCGCACCGGGTTGCGAATAGCGCGCGATCTGCAACACGCCGCGCGGCAGCGCGACAATGGTGCCGTTGGCAAGCTCGACCTTGCCTTCCGAACTCAGCCAGCCGACCTGCAGGCGCACATATTCGGCCGGATTGACGGTGATCAGCATGGTCTGGATCGAGGTCGGGACGCAGGTTCCGGCAGCGCCCTGGTTGACCCGGCCATTCGGGTCGAGCACCTCGTGCAGCACGTCCGCCACCAGTTCGTCGCGGGTCATTACCACGAGATCGGGATGGATGTGGACATTCAGCAGGTCGAGCAAAAGGGCAAGCAGCGTCTTGCCGCCCTTGAGCGCCATCTTCTTCAGGATTGGCGTCAGAACGTCGCTGCCTGTCACCGCCTGCCGTGACAACAGCACCGGGATGTCCTTGCGGATACGGCTGGACAAAAGCCACAGCCGAAGCACGTCGCCCCGCTCCGACACCGCAAGGCGCTTGAATTCGGGGTGCGCGAAGACGGTTGCCAGCGACATGCGGTTGGCGTCGTTTTCCGGCAACTGGTTCCAGATGGTGGTGAGGATGGTGCCCCAGAGATTGGGCAGGAACGGGATGCCGCCCATAGCCTGCACCGCCGCCGTGTCGGGCACGACGCGAGAGGCCGGCGTGGCGGAGATCGCCAGTATGCCGATATGCGGAGCCGCCATTGCCGATGCGCGGTCGATGACGCCGCTGTCGTCGGGCGGCGGCAGTGTCACCCTTTGGCCACCCAGGACATGGTCCGGCGGCCATATCTCGGCCTTCGATCCCCCCGGCGGCGTGACGCTGACGCGGTAATAGAGATTGCGCGAAAACGTGCTGGTTGGCGGCGAATTGAGCGTCTTCAGGCTCTCCTCGACATAGGCCGCCCAAAGCGCCTTCGGCATCACCCAGGTCGCCCGGTTGGCGTTGAGCGTGATGCGTTCGGCAGGCACGTTGACGGTCATCGTGCCGCCGCCGTCCTTGGTCATCGAGCCGTTGATGCCGATAGCGCTGCAATAATAGCGCAAGAGGTCAGGATAGGTGGAGGGATGCAGCAGCGCCTGCGGGTCCCAGGCCAGTTCGACCACGGCCTCGCCGTTTTCGTTGCTGTTGATCTCGAACACCGGCGGATCGCCGCCGCCCGGCCAGTTTGCGATGAAGGGGTGTATTCTTACCCAGCCCATGTGAGCCTCCTGTCAGATCCGCCGGAATGCCCCGGCAAGCCGTCGGGCGACGCAAGGCGTGCGCCCAGGTAAGCGATTGCGGCGACGACCCGTCCGTCGCGCACGTCGACTTCGACGGCGCGGCCGATAGAGCCCGTGCGCCCGGCCTTGTGGCCGGACAAAAGGTCGTGCAGTGCGCAGGCATAGCCGGCGTCGCCGCCATGCCCTTCGATCCAGCGCGCCAGGCGCTGGCGCTTGGCGGCATCGTCGAGCGCCCACGCGAAGCGGGTCGAGCCGAGACGCCAGCCGCGCTCAGGCGCCGCGACATCGACCGACAGGCTCCATGGCCCGGCGGTGGCCGCGAGGTCGAAGCCATGCACCGCATTCAGTGATTGGGCGGCGGCGTTCCAGTTGCCCTGTCCGATAAGCGGGGCAACCAATGCCCGGACATCGACATGGCGGTCGATCTGCCAGCCGATGCGCACGCAGCCGGGGCTTTCGCGCCCGACCGAGTAGATGCGGCCGAACGAGCCGAGCGCGCGGTGCCATTGGTCGAAACAGGCAAGAGCTGCCTCGCCATGCGCGGATGCCGTTGCCCGCGCCTGGGCAAACGCAGCCTCGCCACGGCCGCGATAAAGCCGGCGCTCGAGTGACAGCGATTGCCCTTGTGGGCTGACGCTGGTTCCAACCCAATGCTGGTGCTCGGCATCGATGCCGCAGAGTACATGCGCTTCCCACTGCCGCGCTCCGGGCGCGCCAAGGGCGATCAGCACGCTGGCGCCGCCGTCGATGCACATGCGCCCCGCACCCGACTGGACAGCGGCCACGCCGAGCTTTTCGCACGCCGCCTCCGCCTCTGCCCCAAGACCGGCCAGGAGCGCGCTCAGCCACAGCACGTCGACGCGGCTGCCGGTTTCCTCCTCGCGCGCCATCATGTCGGCGGCACCGTGGAAATGACCGGGAAGCTGGCGCGCGAGCTGATCGGCCCGAGCTTGCGGTCGAAGCCGTTCGCCATCTTGTAGGTCGCTGTGTAGACGTAGTCGCGCAAAGCCGGATTTCGCAGGCTGAGCTCCAGTCCGCCGGCTTCGCCCGGCTGGGTAAAGACGATTTCCTTCGCCGCCCGGTAGTCGTTGACGGCGTCCTCGTAGATGAGCGCGACGCTGATCCGCTCGACGCCGTTCTGGGCAAGCGAAGGCCCGATCAGCTGCGGGCGAATGTCCCATTTGCGCGCCGTTTTCTCGCCGATCAGGAGCGAGGGCGCTTCCGTCTCGACCCAGTCGGTTTCGAGAACGCTGCCGTCGGTCTTCAACAGGATGAAATTGTAGCGGTAGCGGGCGCGAGCGCCCGGCGCGCGCCGGAACTGCCATTCATGCGCGTCATTGACGTTCTGGGCCGCGATGACCAGCGTATCGCTTTCGAAGATGTCGTTTGCCGGATCGGAATGTTCGAGATTGACGATCGCCTGCTGGAAGTTCTGCTGGTCGGTGACCATCAGCTTGATGTGGACGAGGTTCTCGCGCGGGTCGTTCAGCATCACCAGCGTGCCGGCGGGACGCTCCGGCTGCGTGATGGTGCCGCCTTCATAAGGGAACTGCGCCTGGTAGACGGCGTCCTTCGGCGCGCCCTTGCGGACGCGGAATTCCGCCGTCCATGACGGATTGGTCGCATCCAGCACCTTGGAGCGGTCATACTGCCAGCCAGTGTCGGGGTCGGTGTAGTTCAGGCGTACGACGACCTGCGGGAAGATGTCCGACTTCAAAAGCGAGGAGCGCTGGAATTCGTACGAGCGCTGCTCGATGAGGTTCGACGGATTGATCGTCACGGTGACGTCGCTGGCGATGGCCTCGATCCACTCGGACGTCATCAGGACGTCGGAGCCGACTGCCGCGCCCGGTCCGAAGGCGACCGTGTAGCGATAGTGGAAGCTCGTACCGAGCGCAGGATCGAACCAGTTGCGCACCGAGCCCTTGCGGTTCTTGTCGTCGAGGACGACGCTGAAGGTGCGCGCATTGGGAGCCGGCCGGCCGTCGACCAGGCCGCCATAGACGACATCGACGACGATATGCGCAATCGCATCGTCGCCGAACTTGGCGACGGCGATGATGCCGAGTTCGGCGATCTTCCAGATGTCGTCCTTGTCGTCGACGACGGTGATGACCTGGTCCTTGGTCAGGCCGAGGTCTTCCCAGAACACGCTCAAATGCCCTTGCGGGGCGATCATGCGTTCGACGGCGCGATAGGTGGTGAAGTCGGCCTCGAAGCTGCGCAACTGATCGACATGCAATTCGCGCTTGGAACCGCCGAACTGCATCGGCAGGCCGGTGTCGCGAACGCCTGCAATCAACGAGACGATGGCACCGGGCGTATCCTTGTCGAGCAAGGCCTTCGGATTGATCTTGGGTTCGAAGAACTTCTCGTAGACAAATTGCGTCAGCTGCTTGCGGACCTCGGCATATTCGCCTTCCATGCCCTCGTCGCCGACGCCTTCGATCGAGCCGGTGATCTTGATCACCTTTTTCTCGACCAGCTTCTCGACGATCTTTTCGACCTCGTCGTTCCAGAACAGGAAGCGGTCCTGTTCGTAGTCGCGGATGTAGTTGTAAACGATCGACCAGTCGGCCTCGACCTTGACGTTGTAGGCGCGCTGCATCGCCACGTAGTTCAGCTCGTAGACGACGCCGGCGGGAATGAAGCCGTCGAACGAGCCGAGGATGAAGCGCGTGCCCTTGGCGGTCAGCTCGACGCTGAAGATCGCCCGGTTCTCGCCGTAGAGCGAGGGAACGCCAGACGACTCGATGAAGCTCACCCATTCGCTGACCGGAATGTCTTCCTCCGGCGGCGGCGGGTCGCCGGACAAGGCGCTCTTGCGGTCGAGGAAGCTCAACCTGACCTTGCCCGAGCGGTACTGCAGCGGCGACAGCCGCGGCAGCTCGTCGAGATCCATGTCCTGCTTGATCTTGGCGGCTACCCTTTTAAGCAGCTCAGGGTCCCAGTCGAGCACCGTGTCGAAGATCAGGAAGCCGGCCGCGACCTCGTCATCGGTCGCGGCAAGGTTCTGCAGCACCTCCTTGTAGATGAGCAGGCGCACCGCAGGCCGCCCCTGCCCGTCGACCGCGATGCGCGGCCGGTTGGGGTAATACCAATACTGGCGCGGATCGCTGTAGTCGCGCCCGACGACAACGCCCTCGATTTCGAAGAATGGCGGAGCAAGGTACAGCATGGCCGTTCCTCACGCTGCCTGGACGTATTTCGGAAGGGTGAGCTGCGTCTTGTTCAGCGTCACCGGCGGCCGCGCCACGACTTGTCCGTCGGCAAGGTAATAGACGATCTCCACCGAATAGGCCTTGGGCGCAGCCGCATCGATCTGATGGCGGAACGTCTGCGGTGTTGCGTCGGTGAAACTGAACGTCTCCTGGACATCGACGCCGCGCGCCGGATCGGCATAGGCGACATTGGCCTCGACCACGGGCGTCTGAACGAAGTCGATCATGCGCGGCAGGATCGATGCCACGACCTCGGGAACGGTCAGCTTCTGCACCGTGACCTTGGTGTCGGGCGAAGTCTCCTCGGCGCGCTCGACCACCTTGCCGTCGGCACAATTGTAGGTGACCTTGACCTTGAAGTCCTTCTTCGCCGGGTTCTTCAGCGGCACCGCCCAGCTCTGCTTCTCGTTGGAAGTCAGCGCGAAGGTTTCGCTCTCGTGGATGTTGTTGGCGTCGTCGTCGTAGCGCAGCCCGACCTCGACCACCGGCGTGACCGCGAAATCGAGCATCATCGGCAAGACGTCGACCACCAGTTCGGGCGGTTCGGTCGCGGTGACCTGGACCGTGCTGTCGCCGTCACCGGTCAGCCAGCCGCTCTGCTCGCTCGACCCGTCCTTGAAGGTCGTGACCACCTGGTATTCGAACTTGCGCGAGGCGCCGCTCGCCAGATAGACGGCAAACTGCTTGAATTCCTCCAGCGACTTGAGCTGGTAGAAGGCTTCCGCGGCGACGCCGTTGCGCAGGTCCGCATAGCGCACCGTGACCACCGACTGCACGACCTGCGCCCAGCTCCGGCCGCTTGGAACGAGCAGCACGTCGAGCCGGTTTTCGGAGCGGGGCTCGTTGACGAGCACGGCATCGCCGGTCGTCTCCAGCCAGTCTCCGACGATGGTCTGGCCGTTCTTGAGGAAGAAGGTCGGCCGATAGCGGACAGGCTTGGAACGCGGCTTGAAGATCCAGTGCGTGAAGCGCTGTTCGGCAGCCGACGCATCGAGCTTCGTCATGGTGCCGATCTTGGCGACGCCGCGCGAGGTGTCCTCGTATTCCACTTCGACCTGCACGCTCTTGGTGACGGTATCGAAGCTGATGTCGCCGACCCGGAAGGCCACGTCGATCTTGCCGGGAGGGGTCACGCTGAGGCTCAGCCTATTGCTGGTCTTGGTTTCCCACGCGCTCCATTCGCTCGGCTCATGGCCGCGATAGCCGACGCGCCAGCGGCAGCGGTATTCCCGCTTTGCGCCGATCAGGCTGGGATCCCAGGCAAACTCCTTCTTGTCCTTGGTGAATATGGCCGACGTCGCCTTGGTGACCGGCTGGCCGTTCTCGTCGGTGCCGCGATAGTCGATCTCGGCTTCGACGAAATCGATCGGGTCCTTTTCCCAGTCGATTCCGAAGACCCAGGCCTTGAGGTCGAGCGTCTGGAAGAACGGATCGTCGAGGTCGATCTTGCGCACATACTGGCGCACCTCGTCGGCCGACAGGCCGTGCAGGAACGCCTGCAGCGTTCCCTGCGGATTGATGTCTTGCTTGCGCGTGCTGGCCAGCGTCTCCTTGTGGGTGAAGGTGGTGAAGTCCACGCTCATCTCGGACTTCAGATAGTAGATGTCGCTGTCGCGGTTGACGAACTCGCGCGTCGGGTCGTCGGCGGCGGGAACGGGCGGCGCCTTCTTGTCGGCGAGCCGTTCGGTCAGCGCCTGCTGCACGCTCTTCATCGCGTCCGAGCGCATCTGGTTGACGAGATCGTCGGGAACATCCGGCCAGCCGACGTCGATCTTCATTTCGACAAGGCCGGACGAGATCGCCATCTCCATGTTCTGCTCGGAATGCGAAACCGTGTCCTCGTCGCAGCCGCCGCCCTCATAGTCATGGAAGATGCCTTTGACGGCAGCGTAGAGGCTGCGCGTGTTGGCGCTGGCAACGACGCTGACCGGCGGGACACGCGCCACGAATTTCAGATTGTAGGTGACCTGGATCGGCGTGAGGTTGGTCGCGCCCGTTCCCTGCGGATCGACCAGCGTCTGCACCATGAACGCAGCGCCCGCCGTCGTCAGGTCGAGATTGGCCGAGGCAACATTGGTGCCGACGAGCGAGACCTTACCTTCCGCCAACCTATTCGAGACGAGATGTTCGCTCTGCGGCGCGGAAACCTTGAAGGTGCCTTCGACCCATGTCGGGCTGGCGAGGATGACCTTCGGCGGCTGGTCGCCGGGAGGGGCTTCGGGACCTTCCGGCCCGAGGCCAAGTAGCACATCATTGACACCCAGCGAAACCGTGGAGCTCAGGCGCGGCAGGTTGTGGTTGCTGGTGATGCGGTATCCCTGCACGCTCTTGCCGGCCTGGTCGGCCAGCCGCTTCAATTCATGCCAGAGCTGGTCGACGTCTTTCTGCAGTTGTTCCTTGATGGCCTTTTCGTGGTCGGGCTCGACCCGCATCTCGACATCGAGGACCATGTAGCCGCCGCCGCGCGGCAGGTCGGGATTCTCCTCGCGGTCCTGGTCGCCGAAGGCATAGGAGACGAGCAGGAACACCGGCTTGCCGGTGTCGTCCTTGCGGATCGTCACATAGTTCGGGACCAGATAGAATTTCCAGAAGATCGTGTCGTCCTGATAGACGGTGACGCGCTGTTCCTGGAAAGTGCGCCATTCGGGAAGTTTCAGCATAATGCGTCCTCCTGGACAGGTTTGAATGAAATCTCACGCAGACGGGCGGAAGGCGGGCACGACCACCCTTGGCGTCGTGCTGGGAACCCACTCGCCCGCCTTTTGCGTTCCATCGGCAAGGAAGTAGCTGGTGCGGCTGCGAAAGCCGGTGACGCGGGCATCCCGCGTCGCCACCACCCAGTTCGCCATCGGCTGGTCCACCGTCATGGTGATGGAGTGGTTGAGATCGACGCCGTTGGCCGGGTCCTGGTAGTTGAGGTCCACCGCCACGATCGGCGTGGTGGCAAAGTCCACCAGTTGCGCGATGACCTGGACCCTGAGCTCGCCGGCGCTGACGGCACGGTAGGCTGGAAGCACGATGACAGGGTCGGTTTCCTTGCGCTCCGGCAGCTCGACCGGATCGCGGCCGGTCGGAAAGTGCGTGACGCGATAGCGGAACGCGACGGCAGCGCCGTCGGCTGCCTCGACATGCCAGGTCTGCGGCTTGGTATCGCGGAACACCAGCGTTTCGCTGGCGCCGCCCGGCACGTCATGAACGATGGTGACCTCGCTCAGAGGGCAATCCGTGAAGTCCAGCGCGTCGGCCACAACGGTAACCGTGATGCCTGACCGCTGGATGCGAATGGGCAGGACGGGATCGCCTTGATTGTCCTGCCAGTCCTGCTTGACGAGGTCGCCATTGGTAAACGAGGCGGTCCAGCGGTAGCGATAGTTGCGCCGCGCCCTGTTGCGCAGGTAGACGCTCCATGTCGCGAACGCGTCCAGCGTCTTCAGCGTGAAGGTATCGTGGATGGAAACGGCGTTCGACGGGTCCTCATAGGCAAGATCGACCATGACCGCGACGAGATCCGGCCAGCCATTGCCGGAGGGCAGCAGACTGACGTCGAGGACCGCCTCGCTCGGCTGGTTGACGACGAGCTGCCGCCCCTGGATCGGCATCCAGTCGCCGCCTTCGATGACGTCGCCGGACTGGAGGTCGAAGCGCACCTTGGCCATGACCGGACGGGTCTGTGCAGCATCGATGTGCCGGCTATAATTCGCCGCCTGCTTGGCATCCGACAAGATGACGACGGCCTCCTCACGGGGAACGCCGGCAGCCGCATCCTCATAGGCGAGGCTGACCTGAACACTGCGCACCAGCTTCTGGTAGTCGATGGAGCCGGACACGACGTCGATCTCGATCAGGCCGGGCGATTCGATGGAGATGGGCACGCGCGGCGCATGCGTCGTCGTCCATTCGCTGAACGGGCCGACGCGCCCGCCCGGCAGCACGATGCGCTGGCGCCAGCGATAGTCGCGCATGCCGCCGACCACGGCGGTCTTCCAAGTCTGCGGCGACGGATCGGCGAAGCTGAGCACCGTGCCGGTTGCGTGCGGCCGGCCATTCTCGTCGGTCGATTCATAGGCGAGCTCGACCTCGACATGGTCGAGGCGCGAGAAATCCGCGAACACCTGAATAGTGGTTTCGATCGTCGAGAAGAACGGATCGTTGAGGCGCAGCTTGCGCACATGCCGCTTACGCGCGGCGAGATTGCCCGGCAAGAGCGTTTGCATGGTGCCGCGCGGATGGATGGTCCACGGCACGACGCTGCTCTGCTCGAGGTCGAGCTTGATCGACATGGTCTGCTGGTTGATGTCCTTGCGCACCAGCTTGCGCCGTCCGAGAATGCGGTACTTGAGCGGCGGCATGAGCAGCCGCCCGTCGCTGGACCGGCGCGGCGAGGGTGCCGGCTGGGCGGGGCCCTCGCCTTCCGCATTGAAGAAGCTGTGCTGGACGAGCTGCTTGGTAAGGTCGAATGCATAGGCGCGCAGTTCGGCGATGACCTCGTCGGGAAGCGACCCCGAGCCAGTGTCGATCTGCACCGTGACAGCACCGGAGAGCGTCAGCGATTCGGTATCGATGTCCGCATTGGAATAGTCATAGCCTGTGCAGGCATCGACGTTGCGGCCGCGGAACTGCTCCTCGATATATTTGTGCATCCGCTCGGCATTCACTTCGAGGTGGATGCGTGCAGGCGGCAGCCGCGCCCAGAAGCGCAGGTCATAGGCGATCTGGATCGGCGTCTCGTCGGCGGCGTCTCCGTCGGCGAGCAGCGTCTGCTCCATGAAGCTTGCGCCGGCGGGTGAAAGATCCATCGAGAAACTGGCGATGTTTCCCGCCAGGAGCGACGGCTCGGATTCGGCGACACGCGCTTGGATAAGCTGCGCGCTTTGCGGCGCGTCCATCGTCACCATGCCTTCGGTCCAGGTCGGCGTGACAAGCTGGATGGCGGGCGGCGCTGTCGTGCCGGCAACGCCCGTCCGCGCCTGCTCCTGCACTGTCCCTGCCTTGAGCCGATTCCATTCGGCCGCAACGCGAGGGGAGAGCGCTGCCTGCACAGCGGCGAGTTCTTGCTGGGTCGGCTCGAAGGTGGTGTCGAACGACAGGTAGCCGCCGCCGGAAGGCAGGTCGGGATGCGCGGCGCGCTCCTCGTCGGAGAGCGCGTAGGACAACAAAAGGAAGATGGGGTCGCCCGTCTCGTCCACCCTGAGGCGCGGGGCGTCGGCGACGGGGTAGAAGCGATAGAATTCCGTGTCGTCGGCAAAGACCGTGACATTGCCGATACGCTCGATGGCCGGGATCATCAGCATGGCGTCATTCCTTCAGTGATGGTTGCGGTCATGCTCATGCGTCCACTCCCACCGGCGGCAGGACCACGCGCAGTTCCAGTGCCTCGCCGCGCAGCCATTCGCTGCTGACCAGAGGCAGCGTGGTGCCGTCGGGCAGGCGTGGAATGTGTTGCACCCGGTACTGGTAGGAGAGCGGGTCGAAGCGCGAGCTTCGCCAGCACGGCCAGTCGAACACCTCGCCGGCGTCGAGCGAAAACGAACGCTTGCGCCCGGTCGGGTCGGCAAGGGTGATGGCGGCATAGGCGGCGTTGCCGACGCTGCCGGGATCGAGCGAAATCTTTATCGTGTCGGGATCGAGAACCTCGATCATCTCCGGCCGGATGAGGAGCGAACCCTGCGCCCTGCCGTCATGGATCGTCACGCTCGGGCCGCCGACTTCACCCTTGTAGGCAACCACGCTGACAGCCGGCGGCTCAACCTGCGTCTGCCATGCCAGCGCGGCGTCGGGCGCATCCCGGGTCAGACCGGCCAGGCAAAGCAGCGTGTCGCCGGCGGCGACTTTCACCTCAATGCGCGCGGCGCGGTCGAACAGGCCGGGCATCGCCGAGACGGCAAGCGTGTCGAAGCCGGCATCGGCTGCTGTCCAGGAGATCGCGCTGCCCATCTTAAGTGGGCGGCGGCCAAGTGGCCTTGGCAAAGCGGGGATGGCGCCGGCAAGCGGCGACAGCGTCGCTGAGACATTTGCCGACAAATGAAACGTCTCGGTCAATGCCGGATAGGAGACGTTGAAGCGCTGGAAGGCAGGCGTCGGCGGATAGATGAAACTGCGCTGCTGCGGCACGCCGCCCGGTCCGCTGGCGAGCACATCGACCTGCACGCGCCGCACGAAGCGCGGATCGAGCCCGACCGGACCGATCACCGCAACCGGTACCGTCGCAAACGGGGCAATGGCTGCAAAGGCAGGGAAGAAGGCGGAGCGGTCTTCCGGGGAAAGATCGCGGATGAGGCTTCGTAGCGACCAGCGGCCCTGCCAGATACGCGACGTGCGGCGAGGAACCGAAAGGTCCCAGCTGCGCCGGCCTTGCGCTGCGATGTCATCGCGCCACCGGTAACGCGGCGCGGCCCAGCCATCTGTGACAGGCAAGACGGCAAACAGGTCGTCGCGCATCGCCAGTGCAAGACGGCGGCGCAACACGGCGTCGTCGGCAATCGATTCGCCGCTCAATTGCTCGCAACGGAACGGCGAATGTATCCCGGAAATGGCCGACAGGATTGCGGCCTCGATGGCGTCGTAGCCGACGCCTTCAGCCAGCAGGTACGAAGGCGCGCTCGCCCGCAAAAGCGCGGCGACCTCTGCCAGCTCCCCGCTGACCAGAACCGGCAACGCCTGTTCCAGCCCCTCGTACCGGGCCTCGACCTCCACCTCGATATCGCCGGCATCCGATGACAGAAGCGCGTCGAGCATCTGCGCCGTGTTGGCGTCAAACAGATGATCCTCGACCAGCAGCGTGCGGCTGGAGAGCTGCGCTTCGCTCCACGTTCCCAGCGGGCTGCCGTCGGTAAGGCCGGGGACATGGCTTCGCAGCCGCGCCCTTGCCGCGCTGAAACCGGCAAGCCTGAGGTCCCAGCCATCGGTGGCGGCCGCGCCCATCAGCTCAGGATCGAGCGTGGCAAAGTCGAGCTCCAGATGCATCATGCCGCCGGCAGCGCCGATGGTCGTGTCCCGGAACCGGCTGAGCGCGAAGCGAGCCGTGCCGTCAGCCTCGCGGACCGGGGCAAGACCGCGCGGCAGCACATGCAACAGGCGCGCCGCCTCATGGTCCGGGAAACCCTCCCCAGGCAGGATCGGCGCAAGCGGCGGCGGGTCGATGAACAGGATCACGTCACGCCCCCGCCGGAACGATTGCGAGCGCGCCCGCGCCGGACCCTTCGATCCACGGACCGACGAGGCCGGTGACGTCTGCGCCGGCGCCGAGAAGATTGGTGACGCGGTAGGAATAGCGTTCTGAATCCGGCTGCTTCAAAAGCCAGCCGAGGATCGGCAGCCTGAGATCGATTTCGTCGGTCGGACCGGCCGCGTCGAGGACGACGGTGGCATCATCGGCAAACTCCACCAGCACGGCGGTCAGCGCCTGCGCGTCCCCCGGCATGGTCTGTCCGAAATAGATCGGATCGACCGACAGCGAGATCCTGAATGTCTTGCTGGCGTAGCCCTTGTTGACCATGATCTTCGGCAGCAGCGCCGGCAGGTCGGGATCGATCGTCATGCGCAGGACGGGATCGATGTCGGTGACCACGAGGCCCGGCGGATCGAGCCGGTAATCGATGTCGGCCAGCGCACCCGATGCAATCTGCAGGCCGGGCGCGGTCTCGGGAAATGCGAAACCCGTCCCCGCCGGCGTCGCCAGCAACTCGCCGATCCTGAGCGGGCTTTCGATCCGATTGCGCAAGGTGATGCGCACGCGCCCGTCGCCGACCGGCCCGCGATAGCTGCGGTCGAGGATGGTGCCATTGGCATCGTGCAGCGACAGGCGGATCGGGATCGATGTGTCCGCCTGCCCCGGCAGCGACGCCTTGACCTGTCCGGTCAGGCCGCCGGTCTGGAGCGCGGTGATGACCGCCGCCAGCGCTTCCGGCGTCAGCTGCACTTCGTCGACGATGCCGTCGTCGAGGTTGATGGTCGCCTCGGGCCGCTCGACATCGACAAGCGCCGATCCGGCCTCGTCGGGCAGCCGCAGCCGAAGCGTGGCCTGTTCCGGAACCAGTGCCGAAAGCACCGCATTGCCGCCGCCGGCTTCCAGCGATTGCCTGAGCCTAGCCAGCACGACGCGGTCGAGATAGGGCACGGCGCGGTAGGCCAGATGCGCACGGTAGAGGATCGATCCGTCACCGGTATCCGGAGCCTGCACCACATCGAAGAAGGCGATGTTGAGAGCGGGCAGATAGGGCGCCTCTTCGCGACGCGGGATGCGGAATTCCTGCGGCTCGTAATAGTAGTGATTGGAGAAGGCCGAGTCCTGGTAGTAGACCACCGGCGGGCGCCCCTCGCCGGCATCGAACTCCGCCCGCAAGAGCACATGCGTCATGACCGGACGCAGGTCTCCCGGCACGTCGAACATGTAGGCGTTGAGCCCGACATCGAAGCCGAACGGGATCGACTGGACGGCCTCGGCGTTGATCCGTATCAGCGCCGGCCTGCCCCTCTTGTCGATAATGGCGCGGATTGGCAGCACGCGCTTGCGGTCGACCAAAAGGTCGCTGACCTGAACCGCTTCCGCCATCTCCGGGCGAAACACGTCGTGCAGGGCACGGCGCGACGCAACCGGCGTCAATTCGACCGCCGGGCGTTCGGTCAGCACCGACAGCGGCGTGGCGACATCGCGCAGCATCATCGCCGTGTCGAGCGTACGCATCGCCCTCATGCGCATCGGGGCTGCATCGACGAGTAGCGGAGATGCCGGCTCCGTCAAAATGCTGCGACGAAAATCCGGCCTCAACTCACGCACCGGCGGCCTGCGCCAGGGCGGCCTTTGCGGTTCGACTTGGATCAGCGGCGGCGGCTTCACGATATGGGTCAGCAACACGCCGCGGTCGTTCAGCAGGCTCATCTGGTCAAGCAGCCCGACGCGGTCCGGAATGACCTGCCGCCACGTCCGCCGGCCGATGGTTGCAAAGCACCGCAGTTCCAGCCTGCCCTTTGCCGCGGGGTTGGTCATGGCCGACCAGAGCCGGTCGAACTCCGCCTTGGTGTTGACGTCGAGCGCCAGTTGCGACGCCTGTTCATCGACCCGGTTGACCGCGCCAAGCGGGATCGACAGCCAGCTCTCGCTGGCATCGCCGGCGGTACTCTCGACCGGAACGGCATAGACAAGCCGGGCTGAAATCTCATGCGCGATTTCTTCGATCGACCCCCCTGCCGGGGCCGCTGGCAGGATCCGCGAAAGACCGATGGTGAGCCGTGCGATCGCGCCGCCGGGCTGGGTGGCTTCCAGCCATTTGAGGCTGGTCGTGTAGCGGCCGGCGGCTTCCTGCAAAGTGTAGGTTGGAAGCGCAAAGCTGCGCGCTGACCCATCCGACGCCGAATAGGCAACACCTGCCTCCAGCGTGCCGGAAGGGCTCAGCGCGAGCGCATCGTCCTGCGTCTCTTCGACATGAGGAAGTGGGAACGGCAGCACCTTGAAGGGGCGTACCGCGTCCTTCAATGTCCTGACCGACATATCCTTGCTGATGACGTATAGTTCGTCCGCCCGGGGCATTGATCAGCGTCTCCATCGCCGTCGAATGACCGACCATGGCTGCTATCGGGCGTGCCCACCGTGATCTAGCTCACAGTATCAAGGTTAACGGGCAACGATTTACGCCGGACGGGTTATGCTCGGCGTTCATCATCTTCAAAGACAGGGGTTCATACCGGGCAATGACGGCTTGTCTGGCAGGGTCATCGTCTGGCAATGTTACCTTGGGTTAGCTCCTGCTTCGCCGGGCTGCGGCTCAATCGTCAGGAAGGACCGCGCCTTTTATGGGCAAGAAGAATTTCACTGCCGACAAGATTGTCTGGCTGGATTCCCACCGGCCGGCATCGAGGCGTGCAAGCATGACGAAACAGAACCGTCCGGTCGAGGCAGCTGCCGCATTCGACCAGAGTTTTTCCGACCGCGACCTGTTCGGGCTTCTGTTCGACAATTGCGTTGCCGACCGTGTGCCGGCCGGTCGCCACCTGTTCCTGCAGGAAGATCGCTCAGACCGCATCTTCGGCCTCGTCGATGGCTCAGTCGAGATTTCGATCTATTCGATCGACGGCCAGAAACTCGTCGCCAACATGCAGACGCCGCCCAACATCATCGGGGAGATCGGCGCGCTCGACGGTGGCCTGCGCACCGCCACCGCGATCTGCCGCACCGACTGCATGATCGTTTCGCTGGACCGCACTCAGTTGATGCGGCGCATCGAGGAAAGTCCGCTTCTGGCCCGCTCGATGCTGCGCCTTATCTGCCGGCGGGTGCGCTGGGTCAGCGAATCGCTTGGCGACCAGGCATTCTTGAACGTCGAGGCAAGGCTGGCCAAGCGCCTGCTGCTGCTCGACAGGCTTCTGGCCGACGAGGCCGGCTGGATCGCCATTTCACAAAGCGAGATCGCCGAGTTCCTCGGCGCCACGCGCGAGTCGGTCAACAAGCTCATCAACGCCTGGCGAAGCCGTTCGCTGATCGACATCAAGCGCGGCCGCATCAAGGTCGCCAATGCGCGCAGCCTACGCCAGATGGCGACCGACGAAAGCTGAGGCAACAATCGTCATGCCATCCGCGACAGCATGTAGCGGAGCGCCGATTTGCTCGGCAAAAAGAAATAGCCGCCGCCGCGCGTTGTGATGAACGACGGCATGCCCTGCAGCGCAAGCGAGCCTTCCCATCTGGGGATCGCGTAGCGCCCGACCGGATCGCCGGCCTCATCCACCGTCTGGCTGCCGATCAGCGGGTCCTTCTCGCCGCGCAATCCGTGGAAACTCCCTGACGCCATCCAGGTCTGCTGGATGAATTCATACTGGCGCTCGATGCTGGCGTTGACACACATGAAGAGCAGCCCCTTCTCGGCCTGCCCGTCGTCGCCGGGGGCGGAATAGGTCCGCCCCACCCGCAAGATGCGGTGGCGCTTCGTGATGCGGATCTGCGTGTCGAGATCGGGGCTGAGCGACGCGCGCGGATTGGAGCGGCGCACATGCGCGCCGAGCGGGCAGCGAAGACCCTGTGGGTCTTCCGCGCCAAAGGAAAACTGGTTGTCGGGAATGCCGCCGTCCGACCGATGCGGATTGCGGATCAAGGACGAGCCATCCTTCCAGCGCCCGACGATGCGCGCCGCCACCCAGTCGGGCGTCACCGCATCGCGCGTCAGCTTCGAAACATCGTTCGCGGCGCTGCGGCAATAGTCGTTGAAACGCTCGACATGCTGCTGCAACTGCCGCACCACGACGAAGGTGCCGTTGCGGCCAAAATCGTGCTCCGGCGAATCCCCTGCGGTTATGCTGCCGTCAGGTCCGATGGCGCGCAGTATGCCGAGCGGATCGGCCTTTCCCGGCACCGTCGGCGTCGGCGGATAAAAGCCATGCTCGTCGCGGTAGCCGAACAGGAATTCGCCCGGATTGAGCAGGTGCATCGAATTGGCGCCGCCGCTTGATTCCCGTCCGCTGCCGCGGATGATCGGCTGCGAAATGCCGTCAGCGAAACCGAACTGGTCCTGCGCCTTGGCGCGGCGACCATCCGCATTGGCTGAAGGTGCTGGAATGATCGAAAGGTCGAGCTTGTGGACGATGGCGACGCCGGCCTCTTGTGATTCCCGCTCCAGCGCCCGCACAATTCCCGCCAGAAGCTCGGGCGTATCGGCATAGCAGTTGACGATTACGTCGACCGGGTTTTGGCCCGAACCCCAGAGCCACGCCTCGGGGTCGTTCGACCCGGAATCGTCAAGGATACGGCTGCGATAGGGGTTCGACATGCCTTGCCTGAACGCCAGCGGAAAGCTGGCGAGCGGATCGCCGCCATCAGCCGCGTCCAGCCCGAGGCGATGCAAGCCGTCTGGTCCAAACAGCGCGATCATGGCGCTGCGGGCTGGCGGGCTGTCGCCAAAGGAAAGGTTCTTTGCGACATAGCTCAGCCATTGCTTGCGGCGGGCCGCGTCGAGACCGTCCGGTATATGGAAAGCCAGCATCCGGGCTTTCGACAGCCGCCCCATCGGGCCGAACACGATCGACTGGATTTCGCCTTGCTCCAGCATCTCGGACGGAGCCTCGTCAGGCAGAAGCAGCCGTTGCACGGCGTTGAGCTTGGTCCATGGCTGGCGCTCGGTGGAGGAGAACAGGCTGACCCAGTCGCGCGCCTCGCTCAGCCGTGCCGAGCAGATGCCCTGCCGGATCAGCGCGTTGGTGCGGATATGCGCGGTGGAGAGGTGCGGATAGGCGCTGTACCAGAAGTCCGTCGGCACCTGCTGCGTCCGTGCCCAGCGCTTGAAGCGGTCGCCGTCGCGGGCTCCGTGGAAGAACAGGAACTTCGTCGATGGAAACCCTTCGGTGTTGCTCCACACACCTGTCAGGCCCTTCGAGGCCTTGGTGATGAAATCCTCCAGATAACTTTCCCAGCTGCCGCCGTAGTTGCTGAAGAAGACAACCTTGTTGGTGCCGGGAATGCAGACCCAGCGGGCGAAGTGGATGGTGCCGATATTCGACAGGAACCCCGGCCTGAAGATGTGCGTGGCCGCAATCGAGATGACGTAGAAGGTGAAGCGCAGCAACCCACGGCGGAAGCGCCCTTCCTTGAGCGTGGACACTGCCGTCATGTGATTTTGCAGCCCGCGATCCTCGCATTTCTGCAAGGCCACCAGTCGGTCGAGCGAGATGGAGTCGGGCGATGGCACCGATGCCGTCTCGATCTTGCGCAGCCAGATAAGCGCGAGACCGACCGCGAAAGACAATAAGGTCAGGATGCCGAGACCTGAAAGCACGAAGGCGGTGCCGAGGCGCAACAGGAACTGCGGCCATGTTTCGGTCGGATAAAACAGAAGATAGTAGGTCAGCGCCCAGCACAGCGCATAGACGATGCCGGCGGTAAGATAGACTGGCTTGGCCAGAAGCGTTCGCTTAAGCGCGCTCCAGCCGCCCTTGGGCGGATCGTCCAGCGCATTGGCTGCGGGCATAAAGGCCCAGTCGAACGACCGGTCGAGGCGCAACCTGTCGCGCACTTCCTGCAACACCGCGGCTGCATCGCTACCGGGTCTGGCCGAGTGTTCCTCGACAATGCGCATCGCGGTCTTGGCCAGCCGGTCCTCGCGCAGGATGCGGTCGACGGTGTGGCCGGGCGTACCGCTGAACACCAGTCCGTTGAGGCTGCCGAAATAGGGCGAAACGTCCTGCGCGTGACTGTCCATGAACTTGACCAGATCGACCCCAAGCGGATCGGCGGAGGCGTCCTCGAGGATTTGCCGCGCCTCGACGCCCAGCGCCCGGTCGAATGCGGCGAGAACGCTTTGCCGGTTGCCGTCGCCGCTCATCTCGATGACGAGGTGATGGCTCGCATTTCCATCCGCGCCAACGCCGGTTTCGAGGATCGAGAGGGTCGCGAAATGGATGGTGCGCACCGCATCGAATTTCTGCCTGATCTCCGCGCGGGACGGATTGCCGAGCGCTTCGATCTGCTCGCGCACGGCTTCCTTCTGCACCCCCGGCCTGACCGGCACGATGACCGTGACCATCGACTGCTGGCCGGCTGGGTCGAATTCGACCATGAGCTTTTCAGGATAAGGGCCCAGCCGTTCGAGCTTGCCCTTCTTGCCCGCCGCACGGCGGAAACCGGGTCGCGAAAACAGCGCGCGAAAACATTCAGCCGTCTGCACACGCGCCAGCATCGCGCCGATGCATTTATGAATACCGTGGCCGAAAATCAGTGATTGCTGGTCGGGACGGTCCGGCCTGAAATCCCAAGGGTCCTTGACCGCGCGCTTGTCGAACATCGCCGAGCGCGTTGCCGGCCAGATAACCGTGTCGGCCTTGATCGTATGGGGCTTGCCTGAGCCGGCGCCGATCTTCTGCTCATTGCGCGCATAGCGCCAGGGGCTGATCCAGATCGGCTTGAACCGCATCGCCTCGACGATGGCCCTGTCCAGCCTGTTGCCGTCATTGTCGGCAATCGCTGCCGCCACTTCGTCGAATATCTCCGGGCGGGAAAGCACGACGTCGAGACAATTGCCGCCGCCAAGCAGCGTCGTCGGCCCAAAGCCGGTAATCATGCCGAGCATGATGGCGTGGATGTCGCCTTTGCCGATGCGCCCTTGCTGCATCGCCCCGACCAGCCGGTCGAGCGGCCTGTCCTGAAGCGCACCGCTAGCAAGCACAGCGTCGATCGACTGGTCGATTGCCGCACGCATGTTCCGCGATGCGGAAATCGCCAATTGCCGAACCGTTTCATTGGCGGTCGGATCGCCGAAGAAAAGCGTGCTGAGCGCAAGCCCCCAGTCGGCAAAGGTACCTTCGTCATCGACCTTTACGCCGTAATATTCGCGGCAGATGGTCGAGGACACGATGCGGAAAAGATCATGCGCGGCATTGAGCTCGACGTCGGCGGCATCGACGATTTCCTTGGCGCGCCGCGCGGCGATGGAGCGCACCCGCTCCTCGACCTCCAGTGGCGGAAATGCGCCGAGCACAACCGACTTCAGCCGCCTGTAGTCTTCGCCATCGGTCATTCCGAGAATGAAGTTCGCGCCGCCGGCGAATTCGATCATTTCGGGTCCGTAAGGAGTTTCGAAATCGGCCTGTCGCTCAAGCACTTCGCGCACATCGCTGTCGCGCGTCAAAAGCACGAACCGCCCGCAATGTGCCCGCGGCAGAAATGTCCTGAACAGCGAAAGCCACCAATCGGGATGCTCGAACAGATATCCGACCGCGCGCGCGGCAAATCCTTTCGAGCGTATTCGCTCGAGGTCGAAGGCCGGAACCTCGCCGTCGATGGGAAGCGAGGCCTGAACCTCCTTGATACGCTCAAAATATTTCGGGCTGCACTTGAACACTGTCGACGCCCCTTCGGCCTGAATGTTCTAGCAATCGGCTTTCTATCGTACCGTCTCTGTGAAATGCCTCACAATCGGCCGCCTCATCGTGCGGCCAACTCGAAATTCTCGATCATGCCTGCGTTGACCGACTTGTCGCGGAAGGGAATCCACTCGATCCACTTGCGCTCGAACTCGGGATGGCGCGCCCGGAACAGCCCGACTTCCTGCCGGGCTTCTTCGTGACGTTCACTGCGCGCCAGCGCACCTGCCTTGAGGTAGCTGGCATAGAAATAGTTGGGCGCCAGCGACAGCGACCGGTCCGCCGCTTCGATGGCTGCCGGCCAGTTTCCGTCAACGGTGTAGGCGGCGGCAACCTCGCCCAGATTGTGGAACAGATACGCCTCGAACGGGCTGAGCCGCATGCCTTCCTTCAACTGAAGGATTGCCTCGCGCGTTTCCAGCAGCAACCCGTTGGCGCTGCCCAGCCCGGTGCGGGCGAGAGAGAAGGACGGATTGATGTCGATTGCCTGACGAAACAGGTCGATGGCCGATTGCGGCCGGGCCTCTAGGATTTCGACGAAGCCGAGATAGCAATAGCTGCGTGCATCGAGGCTATCCATAAGCGAAGACCGCCGTGCGTAGTTGGCAACGATCTTGAGTTCGTCGCGGTCGGCGAAGTTCAGCCACGCCTTCCACAGATGCCACCAGGCCAGTTCGTTCAGCACTGCGCTGGAATTGGGGTCCTCGTCATAGGCCTGCTTGAAATAGGCGAAGGCCTTGGCGGTGTCCTCGGACGAGCGTCGCTGCATATGCCAGCGCCCGCGACGCAAAAGCTGCCATGTCGAGAGCGCTTCGGGCGGCACCTGGAACGTCCTGATCTGCTCGACGCGGTCCACCTCGCGCTCGAGCCGGGTGACGATCTCGCCGCCAAGCTCCCTTTGCAGGCGCTGCACCTCTTCGAGGTCGCGCTCGAACCGCCCGGCCCAGATGACGCGCGAATTGGAGCTGTCGGCGAGAGAGGCGTTGAGGATGATCCGGCGTGGATCGCCCGATACCGAGCCGGAGACGATATAGCGCGCGCCAAGAAGATGGCCGACGGTGGCGGTTGTAAAGGACGGCTCGCGGAACTGGAAGCTGGAATCGCGCGCGATGACCGGAACCGAGCGCGTATTGGCAAGACCCAGCAGCACGTCGTCGGCGATGCCGTCGCACAGATAGGCAAGCGCCGGATCACCGGTCAAGTTCTGGAACGGCAGAACGGCAAGAGCCGGAAGATCGCCCTCGCCCACGGAGACGGAGGGGCCGGCATGGCTTGCCCGCATGTCCATCAGCGCGTTCGGTGCAAGGCTGCGCCCAAGTCTATCCGACACGAACACGCGCACCGGCACCGAAATGTTCTTGAGCTGGAACGGCCCAAGGTCGGTGAAGTGAAGCTCGAACTGCTCCTTGAGCTGCGTGTAGGCGGTTTCGGCAAGCGCCACCCCGCCATAGGGCGAAAATTCCTGCACCCGCGCTGCGATATTGACAGCGTCGCCGAACACGCCGTCGCTGCGGATCACCACCGGGCCGGAATTGATGCCGGTTCGAAATGGCATGACCTGATGCGGCGCGACCGCTGCGTTGACCTCGGCAATGGCCTCCTGGAACTGCAGCACCGTGCGCAGCGCAATGATCGGATTGCCGAACACCGCCATGATGCTGTCGCCGGCTGCGCCGAAAATGTTGCCGCCCGCCCGGTCCACCGCCTCCACGATCAGGGCGCGGCGCTCGTCGAAAAGACGCAGCGCCGCCCGGTCATCCGCATGCATCAGCTTGGAAAAGCCGACGGCATCGGCGGAAACGACCGTCGCGATCTGCCGTGGATGGTGTTGTTCAAGCATTAGAACAAGCTCATGCCCGTGCCCCAAAATCGAATGTAGCGAAAAATGTTTCCGGCCGCAGTATACAGATCGACCTTTTGCGTTGATGCTGGTGAAGCACTATGGACTGCAGGCAAAATGCTTTGATCGTTAATTTTTCCCGTATTGTTATGTATGGCGTTTACCAGCGCGCGGATATGGGTAGAGTTTGCGATGGTGACGTCGCTACCGCAATTGTCTAGCCCCGGTTAGCCGGTTTTAATGTTGTGCGGCAAAGGTTCCATGTTACATTAGCAGTTCGCATTTTACCTGAAGGGTGATTTCTGGCAGCAGCAGGATAGGCCGCAGCATCGATAACGGCCATAAGGTGTCGGCAACCGAACCAGACCGTGGAGAATCGCATGTTCGCATTCAATGCTGGCTTGGGCTGTAGGTGAGATGGGATCGACCTGCGAACCCTGGCGCGTCGGCGTCCTCTTTTCGCAATCGGGCGTGACCGGCGCTATCGAGGAAACCCAGCTCAAGGGTACGATGCTGGGTATTGCCGAGATCAATGCGGCCGGCGGCATCAACGGGCGCGAGATCATACCGATCATCTATGACCCGACATCGAGCACCGAGCTTTATTCCCACTATGCCCGCAAGCTTTTGATCGAGGACCGCGTCACCACAATCTTCGGCTGCTACACCTCGACCAGCCGCAAGGCGGTGCTACCCCTGGTCGAGCGCGTGAACGCGCTGTTGTGGTACCCCACCCGCTACGAAGGCTTCGAGTTCTCGCCCAACATCATCTACACCGGCTCTTCGCCGAACCAGAATACGGTCGAGCTGATCAACTATCTGGTGGCGACGCACGGCAACCGCTTCTACCTGATCGGCACCGACTACTGTTACCCGCGCCGCACCAACCGCATCGTGCGCGACCTTGTTTGCGGCCAGGGCGGTTCGATCGTGGCCGAGGAGTATCTGGATTTCGATGCCGGCCCCAACGAAATCCGGCCGATCATCAACGCCCTTCGCGACCGCAAGCCCGATGTCATCTTCTCGACCGTCGTCGGCCAGGCGATCTCGCATTTCTACCAGGCCTATGCCGATGCCGGCTTCACCCCGGACAACATGCCGATCGGCAGCCTGAACACCTCCGAAGCCGAATTGAGCCTGATGGGCCGCGACGTCGGCGCCGGGCACATCACCGCCGCAGCCTATTTCGACAGCGTCGCCAATGAGGAAAACACACGCTTCGTGCGTCTGTTCAAGCAGCGCTTCGGCGAAAACGAGACGACCAACATGTGCGCAGAGGCGGCCTATTTCCAGGTTCACCTGTTCGCCCAGGCTGTCGCCGAAACCAATACGATGGAGACCGACATCCTGCGTCCGGCGGTGCTCGGCCGCGAGATCGCGGCTCCGCAGGGCAGGATCGGCATCGACTACAAGAACAGCCATGCCGAATTGTGGACCCGCATCGGCAAGGCCACGGATGCCGGCAATTTCGACATCGTGCGTGAATCGATGGTCGCCTTGCGGCCCGATCCGTTTCTGGTCACCTGATGCCGTCTGATTTCCAGGAGCATGCATGAACAGCTCGGATCCACCTCGCGGCTTGAGCGGCAACACCGCCGACAGCCTGAACCGGGCGAGCAGCGCGCCGCCGCGTTCGGCGCGCGCCCGCGCCAAGGCGATGACCGAGCTGCGCCAGTCGACCGTCCTGCTCGCTCATCCCAATGACAGCCAGGGCGAGGCGCTGTTGCGCGAGGTCCGCCGCACCGGCTGCCGGGTCGAGACGGCATGGCCGCCACCGGTGCTGCCGCCGCTCGGCTTCGATTTCGCCATCGTTGCCATCGATACCGATGCGCTTTTGGCAGCCCCCTGGCTGTCCGGCGCACCGCCGGTCCCGGTCGTTGCCGTGGTCGATGGCGACAGGGGCCTGCCGGACGACGTGCTGCGGCTTTCCAATGCGCAGGCCGTGCTGGTCAAGCCCTGCCAGCCTGCGGCGATCCTCACCAACCTTGCCTTGGCGAAGCAGATCTTCAACTACGAGCGACGGCTCCTGAACAAGGTCGCCAAGCTCGAAGAAACGCTGCACGCCACGCGGCAGATCGAACAGGCCAAGCTCATCTTGATGCAGCAAAAGAAGCTGCGCGCCAACGAGGCCTACGACTATCTGCGCCAGCAGGCGATGAGCAAGCAGAAGTCCGTCGCTGCAATATCGGCAGCCCTGGTTGACGCCTACGGCCTGATAGAGTAACGTTTGCCATATCCGTGGCAGCTAATGGTCACGTTGGTTCCCAGGGAACCGGAATTCGCGGCAAAATTGCTGCGCTCCATAGAGGATCGAAATTGAGCCTCGCGCAAACTCAGGTTTCCTGAGTGCGCGGGGCTTTTGCTTTTCTGCTGCCTGCAACAATTCTGGGAGGAAAATACAGGCTCGGAAGTAACTGACATCCAACCGATCCTAATTGGATCGGACGGGTAGTCTTTGCCCAAAGTACAAAACGGCACAACGGCAAGTCCATATGGATTTGCCGAACGCCAGACCCATGTCTAACGGAGGATATAAACTGTGACACCGTGGAAAATCAACAAGGAAGTCGATTACGAAATCTTCGAGCTTGGCGATCTCAAGCTGCAGAAGGGAATGACGCTTCCTAACGCAAAGCTGGCCTACAAGACTTTCGGCAAGCTGAATGCCGACAAGAGCAATGTCATCGTCCTTCTGACCTACATGGCCTCGACCCACTACGACAACCAGTGGGTCATCCGAGAGGGCGGCGCGCTCGACCCGAGCAAGTATTTCATCGTCATCCCGAATATCTTCGGCAACGGGCTCTCGTCGTCGCCGAGCAACCAGCCTCCGCCCTACAACAAGGCGCGGTTCCCACTCGTCACCTACTACGACAACATCAAGGCCCAGCACCGCCTCCTCACCGAGAAGTTCGGCATCAAGAAGATCAAGCTGGTCACCGGCTGGTCGATGGCCGCGGCGCAGACGTTCCAATGGGCGGCAACCTTCCCCGACATGGTCGAAAACATCTGCCCGACGGCGGGATCGGCCAAGACTGCGCGGCACAACCACGTCATGCTCGAAGGCGTCAAGGCGGCGCTGACCGCCGACGACGCCTTTAAGGAAGGCTGGTATGACGACCAGCCCTATAAGGGCCTGCGCGCCATGGGCCGCGTCTACGCGGGCTGGGGCTTTTCGCAGGAATTCTTCCGCAAGCAGGAATATCTCGAGATCGGCTACCAGTCGGTCGAGGACTTCATCGTCGGCTATTGGGAAGACTGGTTCAACATGCGCGACGCCAACAACATGGTGGCGATGATCGCGACATGGCAGGCCGGCGATATCAGCGACAACGAGCTCTACAAGGGCGATTTCGTCAAGGCGCTGAACGCCATCAAGGCGAAAGCTATCGTCATGCCGGGCAATTGCGACCTCTACTTCCCGCCGGAAGACAGTGAGTTCGAGGTTGCCAACATGCCCAACGCCGAGCTTCGCCCCTTCATCTCCAGCCACGGCCATTTCGCCGGCGGCTCGGGCCTGAGGAAAGCCGACGTCGATTTCCTCGACAAGGCCTGGCGCGAATTGCTGGGCTCCTGAAACACCTGACGCAAGGCAAATTCCACGCATGAAGCAACGGCCGACCGATCCCGGTCGGCCAAACAAAAGGGGATCTGAAAATGACAATAATGACGAACATGAATCGCAGGTCATTTCTGAAATCGAGCGCCGGCGCAGCCACCAGCCTCGGTCTTATCGGCGCGGGAGGAAAAGCGTTCGCGTCTGACGAGACGATCCGTATCGCCAGCCTGCTCGACCTGTCCGGCGGGCTCGATGCGCTGGGCAAGCCGATGCAGGACACCATGACCTTTGCCGTCGAGGAGATAAACGCTGCCGGCGGCCTGCTCGGCAAGCAGATCGAACTGGTCACCTACGACACGCAATCCGACATGCGGCTTTACCCGCAATATGCGCAGCAGGCCGTAATGAAGGACAAGGTCGCCGCTGCCTTCGGCGGCATCACCTCGGCATCGCGCGAGGTGATGCGTCCGGTCTTCCGGCGCCTGAACACGCTCTATTTCTACAACACCCAGTACGAAGGCGGCGTCTGCGACCGCAACATCTTCTGCACCGGCATCACGCCCGCGCAAAAGCAGTCCAAGCATGTGCCCTACGCCATGAACAAATGGGGCAAGAAGATCTATACGCTGGCCGCCGACTACAATTACGGCCAGATCACCGCCGACTGGACCCGCAAATACTGCATGGACAATGGCGGCCAGATCGTCGGCCAGGACTTCTTCCCGCTCGACGTCACCAATTTCGGCTCGACCATCCAGAAGATCCAGGAAGCAAAGCCCGACTTCATCTACACCGTTCTGGTCGGCGGCGCGCATCAGTCCTTCTATCGCCAATGGGCCGCGGCCGGCATGAACACCCGCATTCCGCTGGCCTCGACCACGATGACCATCGGCGGCGAACAGAAGTTCCTGGCGCCTGAGGAAACCAACGGCATCCTGCTCTGCTTCAACTATTTCGAAGAGCTGGATACGCCCGCCAACAAGGCCTTCCTCGAACGGTTCCACAAGCGCTTCGGCGCGGACTACCCCTATGTGACCGAACTGGCGATGGCGACCTACCAGTCGGTCTATCTGTGGGCCGAAGGCGTCAAGAAGGCCGGTACCGCAGAGCGTATGCCCGTCATCGAGGCACTGGAATCCGGCATCAGCCTCGACCTGCCGAGCGGCAAGTTCTCGATCGACCCGCAGACCCATCACGTGATCATGGATATCAACATCGGCCAGATCCAGGATCGCAAGATCAACATCCTCGAGAGCTATCCGCAGCAGCATTCCCTCGACACTTCGGCGGTATGCGATCTCAAGAAGAACCCTGACGACAACACCATGTACGTCATCAAGGTTTGACCATCCAGACAATGGCGAGGGCGTTCGGCCGCAACATCCCGGACGCCCCGCAACCATCTCGAGGCTAGACTATGGACCTGCTCGTTGTACTTTCCATTGAGGCCCTTCGGGCCGTTGCCAGCCTGGCACTGATAAGCGTCGGCCTGGCGATCATTTTCGGCATGATGCGGGTCATCAACCTTGCGCATGGCGAATTCCTCATGCTCGGAGGTTATGCCGCAATCGTCGCGACGAAGGCCGGCATCAACATCTGGGTGGCAACCCTGATCGTCGCCCCGCTGGTGGTCGCGATCATCGGCATCATCATCGAGCGGACCGTGATCCGCTTCCTCTACGGGCGTCCGCGCGACACCATGCTCGCGACATGGGGGCTGAGCCTGTTCCTCGTCGGCATCACCACGACGATCTTCGGCAACACCACCGAAGGCATTTCCGCGCCAGCCGGCTCGCTCCAGATCGGCAACTACTACATCGCGGCCTACTCGCTGATCATCGTTTTGATCGCGATTGCGGTGTTCGCCGCGATCTGGGCCGTGTTCCGCTTCACCCGCTACGGCCTGATCGCGCGCAGCACCATGCAGAATCCCGAAATGGCCGCCGCATTGGGCGTCAACCCGCCTGCCGTCTATGCCGCCACCTTCGGCATCGGCGCGGGCCTTGCAGGACTGGCGGGCGGCGTGATGGCCCCGATCACCGGCATCGTGCCCACTATTGGCGCCGCCTATGTCGCCAAGGCCTTCATCACCGTCATCGGCGGCGGACCTGCCGTGCTGGCCGGTACCGTTTCGGCATCCGTCCTGTTCGGCGCGATCGACCAGATCATCACCTACCTATCCACCCCGGTCATCGGCGAGGTCGCGCTGCTCGCGGCTGCCGTCATCCTGTTGCGGTTCATGCCGCAGGGCGTCACCGGAAGCTTCTTCAGGAGAGCATCATGACCGCGGCCTGCAACGGAACCGGCGGCATCATCGCCGCCATCATCATCGGCCTTGCGCTCTTGATCGTCGTGCCAATGCTCGTCGATTCGATCTTCCTGATCGAGCTGACATCCTATGTCATCCTGGCCATCCTGGCGCTCAGCCTCGGCCTGATCTGGGGCTATGGCGGCATCTTGTGCTTCGGCCAGTCCGCCTTCTTCGGCATCGGAGCCTATGCCTACGCCATCGCCGTCATCAACATGGGCGACAGCACCATCCCGCTGATCCTGTCCATCGTTGTGCCGGCCCTGTTCGCCGCGTTGCTGGGCTATTTCCTGTTCTATGCCCGCATCACCGACGTCTATTTCGGCGTTATTACGCTGACCGTGACGCTGATCCTCTACAAGCTGATGGGAACCACGTCGGGCTCGGCCTACACCATCGGCAATGCGGCAATCGGCGGCTATAACGGCATCCCTGCCATCCCCCCGCTCAACCTGCCGGGTTCGCCGACCACCTTCCTGTCGCTCGACGGACTTTTCTACGCCGCTGGGCTGACGCTGCTGGCAGTTTATGTCGGCCTGCGGCTGATGCTGAAAAGCCGGTTCGGACAGGTCGTCGTCGCCATTCGCGAGAACGAGCGCCGCGCCGAGCTGCTCGGCTACGATGCCCGTTTCTACAAGCTGGCCGCCTTTACCATCGGCGGCGGCATTGCCGGCCTGTCGGGCTGCCTGTTCGCCAACTGGGGCATGTTTATCAGCCCGGATGTGTTCGGCCTTGCCCAGTCGGCGCAGGTCATCATCTGGGTGATCGTCGGCGGCACCGGTACGCTGCTCGGGCCGATCGTCGGCTGCTTCCTCGTGCAGTGGATCGCAACCCAACTCGGCACCCAGCAGGTGCTCAACGCCAATCTCGTCCTCGGCACCATCCTGATCGGCTTCGTCCTGCTGGTGCCCAAGGGTATCACGCCGACCGTTCTCGATCTCCTCGAGCGAACCTGCCAGCGCCGTTCCTATGCAAAACCGCTGGTCGAAAAAAGGAGCGTCTCATGAACGCCGAATGCGTCCTCCAGACCAAAGGGCTTGAAAAGCGGTTCGGTGGCGTCGTCGCAATCTCCAGCGTCGACTTCAACCTGAAGCAACGCGAACTGCGCTGCCTGATCGGCCCCAACGGCGCCGGCAAGAGCACCTTCTTCAAGATGCTGACCGCGCAGATCAAGCCGACGGCCGGCCAGATCCTGTTCGAAGGCGTCGAGATCACCAAGGCGCAGCCGCATCAGGTCAGCCAGATGGGCATCGGCATCAAGAACCAGGTGCCGGATGTCTTCAACAACCTGACGGTGCGCGAAAACATCTCGGTCGCCGCACGTTCGCGCCACGGCAAGGCGCGCGCCGCCTCGATAGCCGGCGAAGTTACGGAGCGTCTCGGTTTGACCGGTCTGGTCGGCCGCCTCGTCGGCGAGCTTGCCCACGGCCAGCGCCAGTGGGTCGAACTCGCCATGGTGGTGGCGCTGGAGCCGAAGCTCATCCTGCTCGACGAGCCGGCCGCCGGCATGACGGCGGACGAGACCAACCGCACCGCCGAGCTGATCCGCGAGGTCAACAAGACCGCCGCCATCGTCGTGGTCGAGCACGACATGCAGTTCATCAAGCAGATCGCCCACACCGTTACCGTCTTCCACCAGGGCCGCGTGCTGGTCGAGGACACGATGGAAAACATCCAGGGCAACGAATTGGTTCGCGAAATCTATCTTGGGAAGACCGACGATGATTGAGGTCACGAATCTTCACTCCGGCTATGGCCGCATCCCGATCCTGCACGGCATCGACTTCAAGATGAAGCCCGGCGAAGTGGTCGGCATCCTCGGCCACAACGGCATGGGCAAGACCACGCTGCTGCGCACGCTGGTTGGCAACATCAAGGCGACCAGCGGCCGGATCGAATTTGCCGGTCACGACATCACGCGCGCCAGCACGGCCGAGCGTTCCCGCACCGGCATCGGCTATGTGCCGCAGGGCCGGGACATCTTTCCGCAGCTCTCCGTCATGGAGAACCTGAAGATGGGCGAGATCATGCGTGGCGGCGAAAGCGCCGTGCCGGAGATGCTCGACCATTTTCCTGTCCTGAAGGATTTGCTGGAACGGCCGGGCCGCGGCCTCTCCGGCGGCCAGCAGCAGATACTGGCGCTTGCGCGCTGCCTTGCCGGGCGGCCGAAACTGATCCTGCTCGACGAGCCGACGGAAGGCATCCAGCCGTCCATCGTGGACCTGATTGCCGAAAAACTGGGTGAGCTCAGGGCCGCGCTCAACCTTGGCATCATTCTCGTCGAGCAGGACATCCGCTTCATCCGCCAACTCGCCGACCGGGTGCTGATCATCCAGAAGGGTGTGTTCGTTGCCGAGATTTCGCCGCAGCAGCTTTACGACCGCGAGGCCGTCGACGCCCATCTCGGAATTTGAGGCAATAGCCCGCCAGCCTGTCCAACCTCTCAACCGGTAGGGAATTCGATGCTCAGATTGAATGCCATAGTGGGCTTGTCGGCGGACAGGGAAATCGCTGCGCAGCTTCACCTGCTGGATCACGAAGGGCGCATCGAATTCATCCTGCTCGATACGGTCGAGATCGCCCGCCGCCGCATTTCGGTGACCACCGACCGCGGTACCGAATGCCGGATCGAGCTGCCGCGCACCCAGCGCCTGGTCGACGGGGCCGTGCTTCTTTTGGAAGACAAGCGGGCCATCGTCGTCAAGGCGGAACCCGAGCGGTGGCTGATCTTCGATGCCGCCGACGCCGCAGCCGGGCTTGAGCTCGGTTACTGTGCCGGCAACATGCACTGGCCGGTGCGCTTCCTGGGCAACCGGCTCTATGTCATCGGCGAACTTGGATCTGGTTACGTATTGGATCGTCTCCAGCACATCCTGCATCGCGGAACCGTCAAGTTCCTCGGAGAAAGCAAATAGGCTTCTCGCTTCCGAAGTACGGGCGTCAGCTGGGTTTCTTGCCACCCTTCTTGGGCTTCGGTGCCCAAGCCTTGTCGGACTTGGGCTTGTTCTGCTTGCCCGCCCACGGCTTCTGGTCGGCGAACTGCCTTTCGCCCTGCGGCTTGTCGCGCTTTTCGAACTTGCGCTTCGGCGCATTTGCATCGAACCCGCTCTTGCCGCGATGCGGCTTCTTGTCGGGCTTCGGCGAATTGTAGCCGGCTCTCGACAAATCGGGCTGGCCTTCAAGACGCTTGACCACGATGTTGCCCTGGACCTTGTGATCCGGACCAATTGCCGCAAAGAACCTGTCAGCACTGTCGGCGGCGATCTGCACGAAGCTCTCCTCCGGCTGCATCCGGATCGCGCCGATCTCGCGCTTGGTGAGATTTCCGGTGCGGCACAGCATCGGGATCAGCCAGCGTGGCTCGGCATTCTGGCGGCGGCCGACCGACAGCGAGAACCAGACGCTGTCGCCAAAGTCGTCACGGCGGCTTGGCTGCTCGTCGCGACCCGGCCGCTCGCCCCTTTCGGCGGAAGGCTTGAATGGAACCGCCTCGGACAGATATTCCGGCGCCGAACGCCCGGCGCGGGCGAAACGCAGGAAGGCCGCCGCCACTTGTTCGGCACCATGCTTTTCAAGCAGCGTTGTAACGAATGCGCGCTCTTCCTCGTTTATCGGCTGCGAGAAGGCAGGGTCGTCCAGCATGCGCTCGTTGTCGCGCTGGATGACTTCGTCCGCCGAAGGCGGGCTTGCCCATTCGGGCTTGATACTGGCGTTTTGCAGCAGGCGTTCGGTGCGCCGCCGCGCGTGGTTTGGAATGATCAGCGCGCTGACGCCCTTGCGCCCGGCACGGCCCGTTCGCCCGCTGCGATGCAGAAGCGTCTCCGGGTTGGTCGGCAGGTCGGCATGGATGACCAGTTCGAGATTGGGCAAGTCGATGCCGCGCGCCGCGACGTCGGTGGCGATGCACACCCTGGCGCGTCCGTCGCGCATCGCCTGCAGCGCATGGCTGCGCTCGTTCTGGCTGAGTTCGCCCGACAACGCCACGACAGAGAAATTGCGGTTGTTGAAGCGGGCGGTGAGATGGTTGACGGCGGCGCGCGTGTTGCAGAATACGATGGCGTTGCGGGCCTCGTAGTAGCGCAGCACGTTGATGATGGCGTTTTCGCGGTCGGCTGGCGCGACGCAAAGCGCGCGGTACTCGATGTCGTGGTGCTGCTTTTCCTCGCCGGACGCGCTGATGCGCACGGCGTCGCGCTGGTAACCCTTGGCGAGCGTCGCGATTGCGCGCGGCACCGTTGCCGAAAACATCAGCGTGCGGCGTTCGACCGGAGCTGCGTCGAGAATGAATTCCAGATCCTCGCGAAAACCGAGGTCGAGCATTTCGTCCGCCTCGTCCAGCACCACCGCCTTCAACTCAGCCATGTCGAGTGCATGGCGCGTGATATGATCGCGCAGGCGTCCGGGCGTGCCGACGACGATGTGGGCGCCCCGTTCGAGCGCCCACCGCTCGCTGCGCATATCCATGCCGCCGACGCAGGTTGCAACGGTTGCGCCGGTGAATTCGTAGAGCCATTCCAGCTCGCGCGCCACCTGAAGCGCGAGTTCCCGCGTTGGCGCAACGGCAAGCGCCAGCGGTGCCGAAGCCTGCGCAAAGCGCTCCGAATTTCCCAAAAGCGTCGGCGCCAGTGCGAGGCCGAAAGCAACCGTCTTGCCCGATCCGGTCTGTGCCGAAACCAGGGCGTCGGCCTCTCCGAGCTCAGGTCCGAGCACAGCCTTCTGCACCGAGGTTAGTTCGGAATAACCCTTCTTTTCCAGCGCTTCTGCCAGCGCGGGAACGATACCTTCGAACATGGTCATTTTCGTCTTTCGGAGTTTGGGGTCCGGGCGCGCAAGGTGCGCGGCCACGCCGCTGCAATTTCGCCGTCGGCCTTTTGGTTGCGCGTTCCTACTTCGCCAGACCTTTGTTGTACAGCCTGCGCGATTGACTCTTCGGCGAAACCGCGTAAAAGCCGGCACCGAACAGGACGTATCCGATGCGCGGCCTCTTGATGGCGCTCTTTGCATTCGACTTCCCCGGCCATGGAACTGACGTTCCGGGCGGGCGTCGGCGCTCGCTCCTGTCCTCGACCAAAACCACGGCCAAAAAAACGACCGCTACCACGGTCTGATCTCCCTTGGCCTCTCCGCCCTCTCCCCGGGTTCGGCCCGAGGGAGGCGGGACCCGCACCGGCCGGCGGGTTCTCCAGAAAACAAGCGGAGAGCGACAGGAGAATGACTTCGATGGGTTTCAAGGTTGCGGTAGTCGGCGCCACGGGCAATGTGGGCCGCGAAATGCTGAACATTCTGGAAGAGCGCGGCTTTCCGGTGAGCGAAGTGGTGGCTTTGGCCTCACGGCGCAGCCAGGGCACCGAGGTCTCGTTCGGCGACAAGACGCTGAAGGTCAAGACGCTCGATACCTATGACTTCTCCGACACCGACATCGCGCTGATGTCGGCCGGCGGCAATGTTTCCAAGGAATGGTCGCCCAAGATCGGCAAGCAGGGCTGCGTCGTCATCGATAATTCGTCGGCCTTCCGCTACGACCAGGACGTGCCGCTGATCGTGCCGGAGGTGAACCCCGATGCGATTTCCGGCTACACCAAGAAGAACATCATCGCCAACCCGAACTGCTCGACCGCGCAGATGCTGGTGGCGCTGAAGCCGCTGCACGATGCCGCCACCATCAAGCGCATCGTCGTCTCGACCTACCAGTCAGTTTCGGGCGCCGGCAAGGAAGGCATGGACGAACTGTTCACGCAGACGCGCGCCGTGTTCGTGGCCGACCCGGTCGAGGCCAAGAAGTTCACCAAGCGCATCGCCTTCAACGTCATCCCGCACATTGACGTGTTCATGGAAGACGGCACCACCAAGGAAGAATGGAAGATGGTGGCCGAGACCAAGAAAATGCTCGATCCCAAGATCAAGGTGACGGCGACCTGCGTGCGCGTGCCGGTGTTCATCGGCCACTCGGAGGCGATCAACCTCGAGTTCGAAAAGCCGATCACCGCCGATGAAGCACGAGAGATCCTGCGCGAAGCGCCGGGCTGCCTCGTCGTCGACAAGCGCGAGAACGGCGGCTACATCACCCCGATCGAATCGGCGGGCGAAGACGCCACCTACATCTCGCGCATCCGAGAGGACTCGACCATCGACAACGGCCTCAATCTCTGGGTTGTCTCGGACAATCTGCGCAAGGGCGCGGCGCTCAACGCCGTTCAGATCGCCGAACTGATGATCGAGCGCGGCCTGATCAAGCCGAAGCAGAAGGCGGCGTAAGCGGCCTTAGATTCTCTTGTAGACGGCGCGCTCCGGACGGGGCGCGCCGTTCATCCCGTGTCAGTTCCGGGCTTTTCCAACCGTCATCTTCGCCTACGCGACCAGTCAGGCGTTTTCCGCTGAAAGCTCCTGCAAGACGCGCATTGCGTCGTCCGCCCGGTCGGCGGGGACGAACAGATGGTCGTGGTAGAATGCCGAAACCGGATTGGAACCGATGCCGGCAGCTGACAGCCGCGCGGTGATTGCCGCGAGGAAGCCGACCCCTTCCAGCGCCGAATGGACGGTGAGCGTGATCATGCAGCAGCGGAACGTGCCGGCGAGGCCTGCAGAATGTGCCTGATCCTCGTGCAGGATCAGCGTCGTGCCCTCCCGTTCGCGAAAGATCATGACAGGTTCGATGTCTTTCGGCTGCGGAGACCCGTCTGGAACGGTAACGAAGACATGCACATGCGGCTGGAGTTCCGGCCGCATTGAGGCTAGCAGTTTGCCGAGGTCGGTTTCGCCGCTCATGTTTTTCTACCTGTCGATGCGCGTTGAAAGGATGATCGACGACAAGGTGCGTTCAACGCCTTCCATCGCGCCGATACGGTCCAGCAATCCGTCGAGATCGGCAATGGACAGCGATTCAACCACGACGATCATGTCGAAGCTGCCACTGACCGAATGCAGCGTGCGCACGGCAGGCAGGGCCTTCAGGCTGCGCACCACGGTATCGGCCAGCTTCGGCGTGACGGTCAAAAGCACATGCGCCCGGACCAGTCCTTGCTCATAGTCGGGCGAAAGCCTGACACCGTAACCGGATATGACGCCGCGCGCTTCGAGCCGGTCGATACGGCTTTGCACGGTGGTGCGCGACACGCCGAGCTTGCGCGCCAGTTCGGCCGTCGAGGCGCGCGCGTTCTCACGCAGCAGGGAAATAAGGGCTTGATCGGCAGGGCTTGTCATATCGCCAGACACTATCGTCGTTCCGTCTAAACTATCACATCGATCTGACGAAATGCATCCTTTCTTTCGTCACCCAAGCTGCGATGATTCTGGCAAGCATTTTTCAAGATCGAGGGTATCGCCATGAAGGAAGTCGTCGTTATCGGAGCCGGCAAGATCGGATCGACCATTGCCGAGATGCTGGCCGCCACGGGCGACTACCGCGTGACCGTGGTGGACCGCTCCGCGGAGCAGCTTGCTGCAATGGGGCTTTCCGGCCAGGTCGCGACGCTCGAACTCGACATCGGCGTAAAGGGCGAGCTTGAAAAGGCGCTTGCCGGCAAGTTCGCCGTGCTGAGTGCCGCTCCCTTTCACCTCACCACGCGCATCGCGGAAGCTGCCGCTGCGACCGGCGTTCACTATCTCGACCTTACAGAGGATGTCGCTTCGACCCGCCGCGTCAAGGAACTGGCCCGCGGCTCCAAGACCGCCTTCATCCCGCAGTGCGGACTGGCGCCCGGCTTCATCTCCATCGTCGCCAACGACCTCGCCAGCCGCTTCGATACGCTGGAAAGCGTTCGCATGCGCGTCGGCGCCTTGCCGCAGTATCCGTCTAACGCGTTGAACTACAACCTGACCTGGAGCACTGACGGCGTCATCAACGAGTATTGCGAGCCGTGTGAGGCAATCGTCGAAGGTGAACTGGTCGAGGTGCCGCCGCTTGAGGAACGCGAGGAATTTTCGCTCGACGGCGTGACCTACGAGGCTTTCAACACCTCCGGAGGGCTGGGCACGCTGGCCGAGACGCTGAAAGGCAAGGTGCGCACGTTGAACTACCGCACCATCCGTTACCCCGGCCATGCCGCGATCATGAAGGCGCTGCTCAACGATCTCGGCCTGCGCCATCGCCGCGACGTTTTGAAGGACATTTTCGAAAGCGCCCTGCCGGCGACGATGCAGGACGTGGTCATCGTTTTCGTGACTGTGAGCGGCCGCAAGAACGGGCGCCTGCTGCAGGAAACCTACGCCAACAAGATCTACAGCCAGCGCGTTGGTGCGGTCGTCCATTCGGCGATCCAGATCACCACCGCTTCGGGCATCTGCGCCGTGCTCGACATGCTGGCCGACGGCAGCCTGCCGGCCAAGGGTTTCGTCAGGCAGGAAGACATCGCGCTCGACACCTTCCTCGCCAACCGTTTCGGTCGCGCCTATGCGCAGCATGAAATGGCAAGCCGCCTGGCAAGCTGACAAGAATCAACAGTTCTGGGGAGGAGAAGGGCTCGCGACGGCAACGGCGCGAGCTCTTTTTTTGATAGGGTCAGGATCTAGATGTGCAGCGCGTGGCCGAGGCCCTTGAGCGCAGCTTCCTGGAAGGCTTCGCCTTGGGTAGGGTGAGCATGGATCGTGCCGGCGATGTCTTCCAGCCGTGCGCCCATTTCAAGCGCCAGCCCGAATGCGGCGGAGAGTTCCGATACGCCCTGCCCGACTGCCTGGATGCCGAGGACAAGATGGTTGTCGGCGCGCGCAACAACCCGAACGAAGCCGTCCTCGCCCTGTTTGGTCATGGCGCGTCCATTGGCGCTGAACGGGAACTGGCCGATCTTGAGCTCACCGCCGAGCTTCTTGGCTTCGTCCGGCGATAGGCCCGCCGTTACCAGTTCAGGATCGGTGAAGCAGATGGCAGGGATGGCGCGCTTGTCCCAACTGCGTTTGTGGCCGGCAACGATCTCGGCCACCATCTCGCCCTGCGCCATTGCGCGATGCGCCAGCATCGGCTCCCCAGTGACGTCGCCAATGGCATAGACACCACGCATCGAAGTGCGGCACTGGTCGTCGATGCGGACAAAACGCCCGCTCATGTCGAGATCGATCTCCTCCAGGCCCCAGCCATCGGTGACAGGCTTGCGGCCAACGGTGACAAGGATCTTGTCGGCCGCGATCTTGCGGTCCTTGCCGTCGGCAGTCTCGACAAGCAGGGCGTCGCCCTTGCTGGAGACACCCTTGGCCTTGGCTCCGGTCAGAACCTCGATGCCAAGGTCGGCAAGCCGTTTCAGGACCGGCTTGGTCAGTTCCGCATCGTATTGCTGCAAAAGGCGCGGCAAAGCCTCGACCACCGTGACCTTGGAACCCAGCTTGGCGAAGGCGATGCCGAGTTCGAGCCCAATATAGCCGCCGCCGACAACCGCCAACCGCTCCGGCACTTCGGCGAGTGACAATGCTTCGGTGGACGAAATGACATTGCCGCCGAAAGGCAGGAAGGGAAGCTCGACTGGCGCGGAGCCAGTGGCGATGACCACGTTTTCGGCACGGATCACTTGCGTTCCGGTCTCGGTCTCCACCTCGACGGTCTTGCCGTCGCGAAACCTCGCCCAGCCCTGGACGTACTTCACCTTGGCTTTTTTCAGCAAGCCCGCAACACCGCTGTTCAGTCGGCTAACGATGCCGTCTTTCCAGGCGACGGTTTTGCTGAAATCCAGATTCGGCGATTGTACCGAAATGCCGAGCGGACCGGGTTTCCCGGACCAGTGAACGGCCTTTTCGAACTCCTCGGCGGCGTGGATCAGCGCCTTTGAGGGAATGCAGCCGACATTGAGGCAGGTGCCGCCCGGCTTGCCGGCCTCGATGACGACCGTATCGATGCCGAGCTGACCGGCGCGAATGGCGCAGACATAGCCGCCGGGACCGGCACCGATGACAAGCAGCTTGCAGGTAATGTCTTTCATCACCGGCTTCCTTCCTGGGTCGTGAACCTGCCGGCAAACCGGCTGTCGCTTGGCGAGATCATCGTCATCCCTCCACGAAGATCAGCGCTGGGGTTTCGAGCAGCGCCTTGATGCGCTGAACGAAGACGGCCGCATCCCAACCGTCGATGACGCGATGATCGAAGCTGGAGGAGAGGTTCATCATCTTGCGGGGCACGAACTGGCTGCCGTCCCACATCGGGCGGACCATCATCTTGTTGACGCCGACGATCGCCACTTCCGGATGATTGATCACCGGGGTGGTGACGACGCCGCCCATTGCGCCGAGCGAGGTAATCGTGATGGTCGAGCCTGAAAGCTCCTCGCGCGTTGCCGTACCGGCCTTTGCAGCCTCTGCAAGCCGGTTGACTTCAGCAGCGCAATCCCAGAGGTCCCGCGCCTCTGAGTGCTTGACCACCGGCACGACCAGGCCGCCGGGTGTCTGCGCCGCGATGCCGATATGGACGCCGCCATATTGATGGACGATGCCCGCCTCGTCGTCGAACAGGGCATTGAGTTGCGGTTGCTCGGCGATCGCCTTGACCATCGCCCGCATCAGGAACGGCAGCAGCGTCAGCTTGGGACGGTCTGTGCGCTTTTCCTTGTTGAGGTTGGCGCGCAGTTCTTCGAGCGCCGTCACATCAATCTCTTCGACATAGGTGATGTGCGGAATGCGCGACTTGGCGAGCTTCATCTTCTCGGCGATTTTGCGCCGCAGCCCGACAATCTTGATTTCCTCGACCGCATCGTTGCGGACAAGGCCGGAAGCCTTGCCGGTTTGCGGGCCACGCTGGATGAATGCCTCGAGATCTTCGTGGCTTATGCGGCCGGCCGGACCGCTACCCGCGACCTGCCGCAGGTCGATACCGGCTTCCTTGGCCCGCAAGCGGACGGCTGGCGACGCCAGCGGCTTGTCGCCTTCGGCTCGAGGTGCCCCGCGCTGGACGGCACCAGATGCGGGTTTTGCACTTGAAGCCGCCGGCTTCGCTGGCACCGGGGCTGCTTCGGCGCGTATTGGCTGTGGCGCTGGCTCTGCAGTGGCGCTTTTTGCCTTGCCATCATCATTGACCGGCGGCTTTGGAGGGGCCGCTGTTTCGGTCGCCGCACCGACATTGCCTTCGCCGGCAACCTTCAGCCGCACGATCGGCGAGCCGATGGCGACGGTATCGCCGATCTCGGCGCCGAGCCACAGGATCTCGCCATCGACCGGCGAAGGAATTTCGACCGTCGCCTTGTCGGTCATGACGGCGGCAAGCACGGTGTCTTCGCGCACGATATCGCCGATCTTGACATTCCATTCGACCAGCTCGGCCTCGGCAACGCCTTCGCCGACATCGGGAAGCTTGATGACGTATTCGCCCATCTCAGGCCTCCATTGTCGAAATCAGAGCGCGGCCAACCCGCGAAGGCCCGGGGAAATAGTCCCACTCCTGCGCATGCGGATAGGGCGTGTCCCAACCGGCGACGCGCGCCACCGGCGCCTCGAGATTGTAGAAGCAGTTTTCCTGGACGAGGCTCGCCAGTTCCGCGCCAAAGCCGGAGGTAAGTGTCGCTTCATGCACGACGACGCAGCGGCCGGTTTTCTTCACCGACGCGACGATGGTGTCGAGGTCGAGCGGCAGGAGCGTCCTGAGGTCGATGATCTCGGCGTCTATGCCGGTTTCTTCCACGGCGGCTTCCGCAACATAGACCATCGTGCCGTAGGCAAGCACGGTAAGCGAGGAGCCCTGGCGACGGATAGCGGCCTTGCCCAATGGAACCGTGTAGTGACCATCGGCGACTTCGCCGAGTTCATGCTTCGACCACGGCGTCACCGGGCGCTCGTGATGGCCGTCGAAGGGCCCGTTGTAGAGCCGTTTCGGTTCGAGGAAGACCACCGGATCGGGGTCCTCGATAGCCGAGATCAGCAGGCCCTTGGCGTCGTGAGGATTGGAAGGGACCACGACCTTGAGGCCCGACACGTGCGTGAACAGTGCTTCAGGGCTCTGGCTATGCGTTTGACCACCGAAAATGCCGCCGCCTGTCGGCATGCGCACCACCAGCGGACAGGTGAAATCACCGTTAGAGCGATAGCGCAGCCGCGCCGCCTCGGAAACGATCTGGTCGTAGGCCGGATAAACATAGTCTGCAAACTGGACTTCGACGCAGGGGCGAAGGCCATAGGCTGCCATACCTATTGCCGCACCGACGATACCGGATTCATTGATCGGGGCGTCGAAGCAGCGGCTGGTGCCGTACTTGGCCTGAAGGCCCTGCGTGCAGCGGAACACGCCGCCGAAAAAGCCGACATCCTCGCCGAACACGACGACACGTTCGTCGCGTCCCATCGAAACGTCCATGGCATCGCGAATCGCTTCGATCATGGTTTTGCGTGGCATGATCAGACCCCCGCCTGCTGGCGCTGACGCCTCAGATGCGGCGGCATCTGCTCATAGACCCCTTCGAACATGTCGCGCATCGATGGCTTGTTGCCGGAATGCAGCGTGCCATGCTGTTCGGCCTCTTTCTGTGCCGCGATCACCGTATCGAGGATTTCCGCTTCCGCTTGTGCATGACGCTCGTCGGACCACAGGCCCCTGTGAATGAGATGGTTCTTGAGCCGTATGACCGGATCGCCAAGCGGCCACGCGTCCGACTCGGCTTTTGGACGATAGGCCGAAGGGTCGTCAGACGTGGAGTGGGCTCCGGCGCGGTAGGTGACATATTCGACCAGCGTCGGCCCGAGGTTGCGCCGCGCGCGTTCAACCGCCCATTTGGCGACGGCATGAACGGCGAGGTAGTCGTTGCCGTCGACGCGCAATGCCGGAATGCCGAAGCCGAGACCACGGGCGGCGAAGGTGCCGGAGCCGCCGCGTGCAATGCCTTGGAAGGTCGAAATGGCCCATTGGTTGTTGACGACGTTGAGGACGATCGGCGCCTTGTAGGTCGAGGCGAAGACCAGCGCCGCGTGGAAATCGGACTCGGCCGTGGAGCCGTCGCCGATCCAGCCGGCTGCGATGCGCGTGTCGCCGCTGATGGCGGACGCCATCGCCCAGCCAACCGCCTGGATGTATTGAGTGGCCAGATTGCCGGAAATCGAGAAGAAGTCGTGATCCTTTGAGGAATACATGATCGGCAGTTGCCTGCCCTTCAGCGGATCGGCCTCGTTGGAATAGATCTGGTTCATCATGGTGACCATCGGATAGCCGCCGGCGATCAACAGCCCAGCCTGCCGATAGGTCGGAAAATTCATGTCACCGGGCGAAAGCGCCTTGCGGAAAGCACAGCTCACCGCTTCTTCGCCAAGATGCTGCATGTAGAACGAGGTCTTGCCCTGCCGCTGCGCCATCTGCATGCGCGCGTCGAAGGTCCGCAACGTCATCATGTGACGAAGACCCTCCAGAAGCTCCTCATCGCTGAGCGATCCGGCCCATGGGCCTACTGCTTCGCCTGATCGGTTCAGCACCCGGATGATGGAAAAGGCAAGGTCGCGAATGGTACGCGGATCGACATCCACTTCGGGCCGAGGCACGGACCCTGCCTTGGGGATCGACACATTCGAGAAATCCGGCGCGCCGCCCGGTCTCACCTCCGGTTCAGGAACGTGAAATCGCAACATCCCAGCATCGGTCATGACCAGTCCTCCAATGTCGCTCCCGCCGATAGTTGCACATTTGCACACCCATGATCAGCGCCAATTTCCGCTGCCTTTGGAAGGCCTCGGTGGGTTGCTGGCAACGATCTGGCGATTGTGACAGGAAAACGAAGCAATTTCCCATTTTTCAAGGTCGCCGGCCGGCAACAAACGGAATGGCGAAGTGGCGGGCGGTGGATGAATGCTGCGTATGGGCACGACGGTGCAAATTGAGCCATTCGCGCGTCGATCCGGCTATGCTAGGAGACGGGTATGGCGCAGAAGAAAGCATTTGAGGTCGAGAACTGGCTCGGCCGCCCCGATCCAAAAATTGTGATCGTGCTGCTTTACGGCCCCGACCGCGGCCTGGTGGCTGAGAGGGGTAAGGCGTTTGCCGAGCGGACCGGCCTTCCACTCGACGATCCGTTTTCCGTGGTCAAGATGGATGGCGCGGAGGTCGAGCGCGGCGACGGACGTCTGCTCGATGAGGCGCGCACCGTTCCGATGTTTTCAGACCGCCGCCTGTTGTGGGTGCGCAATGCGGCCGGCCAAAAGGGGCTGGCGGACGACGTCAAGGCGTTGATTGCCGAGCCGCCTCGCGATGCAATCATCCTGATCGAGGCAGCCGACCTCAAGAAGGGCGCGACGCTGCGTTCAGTGGTGGAAGCAGCGGACGCCGCCATGGCGCTGCCTTGCTACGCCGATGAAGGTCGTGACATCGACGCTGTCATCGACGATGAGTTGCGCAAGGCTGGGATGACCATGCCACTGGAAGCGCGTCAGGCGCTGCGTCGTAATCTTGGCGGTGATCGCCTCGCTTCACGCGGCGAGATCCAGAAGCTGGCGCTCTATGCGCAGGGACAGGCCGAAATCACCTTGGACGACGTGAAAGCCATGACGGGCGATGTGTCGGGGCAATCCTTCGACGATGCCGTCGATGCCGTGCTTGAGGGTCGCATCACCGATTTCGACACCGCTTTTACACGCCAGACCCAAGGTGGCGGGCAGGCATTTCTCGCTCTCGCCAGCGCCATGCGCCAGTTCCATACGATCCACGCCATGCGCGGTGCGATGGAAGAAAGCGGGCGCAATGCCGCTTCCATCGTCGCGAGCCATCGCCCGCCGGTATTCTTCGCCAAGCGCAAACTGGTGGAGAAGACACTGGAAAGATGGAACAGCCAAGCCATCGAACGCGCGCTGGCGCGGCTACAAGCCGCTGTCCTACAGACAAGAAGGCGGCCTGAGCTTGCGCCGGCACTGGCGCGGCAGGCGCTGCTTGGAATTGCCCTCGAAAGCGCGAGACTCAACCAACGCTAGTTGGTCGTAAATGTTGTAATAAGCCGGCAAAATATAGCTAGTGCTTGAGACGCCTGCACAGATCGTCGAGCTGCTCCAGGGTACGGTAGGAGATACGAACTTCGCCGCCGCGATCCTTATGCGCGATTGATACCTTCATGCCGACGGTGTCAGACAACAGCTTCTCCAGCGCCTGCGTGTCGGCATCTTTCTCGGCTGGAGCCGGGCGTTTCGTTTCATGATGCGTGGATGCCGGCATCTGGGCCAAGGCCTCGGCCTGACGCACGGACAATCCCTCTTCCACGATACGCTTTGCGAGCCCCGCCGGATCGGCTGCGGTGACAAGCGTGCGCGCATGGCCTGCCGAGAGCGCGCCATCAACCAGCATGTCGCGGATAACATCAGGAAGTTTCAACAATCTCAATGTGTTGGCTACATGGCTACGGCTTTTGCCGATGACCTGACCAAGATCCGCCTGGCTGTAATTGTGCTCGTCGATCAACTGCTGGTAGCCCAGCGCCTCCTCGACCGGATTGAGGTCCGCGCGCTGGACGTTTTCGATGATGGCGAGCTCAAGCGCCGTGCGATCATTGACGTCGCGAACGATAATAGGGATCTCAGCAAGGCCAGCACGCTGCGCCGCGCGCCAGCGACGCTCGCCGGCGATGATCTCGAAGCGCCCTTGCTGCGCAGGCGACGGCCTGACGACCACCGGCTGGACAACACCGTGCTCACGGATCGACTGGGCAAGATCGGTCAACTCGGCATCGCCAAAGTGCCGGCGCGGATTGCGGGGGTTGGGCGACACGAACTCTATTGGAGCCTTGCCGTCGGCCCGGGGAGCATCCTTCTCCGTCGCAGCCGGGCGATCCATCTCGCCGATCAGCGCCGCCAATCCTCGTCCCAGCCGCTTTCTCGATAGGTCTTCGCTCATCGTTTACCCGGATTGTTTCGTTTTCGAATCGACTTATGCGGCGCGGAGCCTGCGCTCCCGCCTGATGACTTCCGAAGCGAGTTGAAGATAAGCTTGGCTGCCGGTGCACTTCAGATCATAGAGAATTGCAGGCTTGCCATAAGATGGAGCCTCCGAGACACGCACATTCCTCGGGATCACGGTTTCATAAACCTTGTCGCCCATATGCGCGCGCACATCCTGCACCACCTGGTTCGCTAGATTGTTGCGGCCATCATACATGGTGAGCACGATGCCCTGAATTTCGAGTTCAGGGTTGATCGACCCACGCACCTGCTCGACTGTTTCAAGCAGCTGGCTGAGACCTTCAAGCGCGAAGAACTCGCATTGCAGCGGCACCAGCACGGAATCTGCCGCAGCCATGGAGTTCAAGGTCAAGAGATTGAGCGAAGGCGGACAATCGATCAGAACGTAGCTGAACAGTGCCGAACGTTCGGCCGAGGCGCGCAAAGCATTGCGCAGACGCAACACCCGGTCCGGCGCAGAGGCAATTTCCATCTCGATGCCAAGAAGGTCCAGCGTAGATGGCACGATCGACAGCCCCGGCACTGCGGTCGGCATCGCCGCTGCTTCGAGGTCGAGTTCGCCAATCAGCACATCATAGGATGAAACCGTGCGATCACGCCGATCGATGCCAAGCCCCGTACTGGCGTTACCCTGCGGGTCAAGATCGACGATGAGCACCCGCTCGCCAATGGCCGCGAGCGCGGTTGCGAGATTGATCGCCGTCGTCGTCTTTCCCACGCCGCCCTTCTGGTTGGCGACAGTGATGATTCTCGGGCCAGTCTTGGTCATGCTTTTCTGCCAGAAATTCATTCCGATAACCGAACGCGTTCACATTTTGCGTAGATTGCGGATTTCGAGCACAACACCTTGTGGGTCGACCGTGCTGGCATGTTCTACCAGATCGAAATTCCAGTGGTGAGCGCTTTCTTCGACTTCCAACCGATAATCCCGACCTTTGTGAAAGAGGCCATGAGCTCCGCTCGTCAACCAAGGAGCCGCGAGATCGAGCAACAATGGCAAGGGAGCAAGCGCCCGGGCGGTTACGATTTGCGGCTGCTGGACAAGACTATAGACATCTTCAATGCGCCGCGCATGAACACGAGCCGGAAGGCCAAATTCTCCCACCATAGCCTGCAGGAAGCCGGTTTTCTTGCGATTGCTTTCAACCAGATCGACCGAGCCGCCACGCTCGCGTAGCAGAAATGCTACGATCAGCCCGGGAAATCCACCACCCGAGCCGATATCCAGCCATTGCCTGGCTTGCGGTTCAATAGCGAGAAGTTGGGCACTATCAAGTATATGCCTTTGCCAGGTTGCTTCGAGCGTGGAGGGAGCGGAAAGATTGATGCGCTGATTCCATTTCAGGAATGTGTTCTCGAAGCGCAGCAACATCTCATATGTTTCACGTGAAACCGGCCCAGCAATCGAGCAAAGTTCCTCAAATCGCTGATTACTCACGCGGCGCCCTTCTGCGCCGTCGATTCGCTGTTGCGAACGTGCGCGACGATGATCGCCAGTGCCGCAGGCGTCATTCCATCAACACGTTGCGCCTCTGCGATAGAGCGCGGTGTACGCTGCTTCATCTTTTGCTTTAACTCATTTGACAGACCGGCCACCTGTGAAAAGTCGATATCAGTAGGGATGAGACGAGCCTCTTCGTGACGCATTCTTTCAACGTCCACCTTTTGCCTGTCGAGATAGACAGCGTATTTGGATTCTGTCTCCAGTGCTTCCGCGGTCTTGCTGTCGATGGACGCGAACTCTGGGTCAACCCGGGTCAGCCACGTCACGTCAATTCCTGCATAGGCAAGCAGGTCATAGGCTGATCGGCGAACGCCATCCTTATTGACATCCAACCCAAGTCGAGCCGCCTCGCTGGGGGTAAGCGTCACACTGCGCGCCAATTCGCGCGCCCGATCCAGCGACAGCCTCGATCGCGTAAAGCGTTCGGTCCTCTCCGCGGATGCCACACCAAGCCGCATGGCCAAGGGCGTCAATCTCTCGTCGGCGTTGTCTGCTCGCAACGAAAGACGAAACTCTGCTCTGGACGTAAACATGCGGTAGGGCTCGCTGATGCCCCGATTGGTCAGGTCATCGACAAGAACACCTATATAGGCATCGGCGCGGCTGATGGTCACCGGGTCACCCCCAGACGCTGACCGCGCCGCATTCAAGCCAGCGAGCAAGCCTTGGGCAGCCGCTTCTTCATATCCGGTCGTGCCATTGATTTGTCCCGCCAAAAACAAGCCTTTGACACGCCTCGTTTCAAGCGTTGCATTAAGCTCACGCGGATCGATATGGTCGTACTCAATGGCATAGCCCGGTTGCAGCATAGATGCTCGTTCCAGGCCCGGAATGGTTTTCAGAATGTCGAACTGAACATCTTCGGGAAGCGAGGTGGAAATGCCGTTGGGATAAACTGTGTTGTCATCCAGGCCTTCCGGCTCAAGGAAAATTTGATGGCCGTCGCGTTCACCGAACTTGACGATCTTGTCCTCGATGGACGGGCAATAGCGCGGACCTATTCCTTCTATCGATCCGGAATACATAGCCGATTTGCCGAGATTCTGCCTGATAACCTCGTGCGTCGCCGGAGTTGTGCGGGTTATCCCGCACTCGATCTGAGGTGTTGTTATCGCGTCCGTCATCGCCGAAAACGGCACTGCCACATCATCAGCCGCCTGCATTTCCAACGAGGCCCAATCAATGGTTCGGCCATCAAGGCGGGGCGGCGTGCCAGTCTTCAATCTGCCTAGCGCAAAGCCCACTCGTTTCATTGTTTCAGACAGGCCCACCGAAGCCTGTTCATTCATGCGGCCGGCAACGATCTTCCGGTCGCCGATATGAATGAGGCCGCGCAAGAAAGTTCCAGTGGTGAGAACAACCGCGCCGCAGCGGAGCCGAAGCCCGTCGGCCAACACGACCTCACTGATTCTATCGTTCTTGAGTGAGAGATCGAACACCTCCCCTTCGATGACGGTCAGGTTTTGCTGTTCCGCGATAGCAGCTTGCATGGCCAGGCGATAGAGTTTTCGGTCAGCCTGCGTACGAGGCCCTCGGACCGCCGGCCCCTTACGCCGATTGAGCATACGAAACTGGATACCGGCCTGATCGGCAACATGGCCCATCAACCCGTCCAAAGCATCAACCTCACGCACCAGATGGCCTTTGCCAAGACCTCCGATAGCTGGGTTGCACGACATCACCCCTATCGTATCGGCGCGAAGTGTAACAAGCGCTGTGCGGGCACCTGAACGCGCGGAGGCGCTGGCCGCCTCGCACCCCGCGTGGCCGCCTCCAACGACAATGACGTCGAAGATCTGATGCATGCAATCTGTCCTTGAACTACCGCACGACAAATGTGCCGCGGTCACGCATCTGTCAATATGTATGCTGGAATTGGTGTTTCACGTGAAACATTGATTCCATCCTTTGGCTGCTGATCCCCGATGTTTCACGTGAATCAATTCTCCACCCGTACACCCGACCCAGCTTTTGCTCACTTTCCAATACAGAATTGCGAGAAAATGACGTCCAGTAGGTCTTCGACGTCCACCGATCCGACGATTCGTCCAAGCTGATCGGCCGCGAGACGTAGCTCTTCCGCCCGCAGCTCAAGCTCCTCCAGTTCAGGCGCGACTGCGGAACGCAGATGGCGCAGTGCACCCTCCAACAATTCGACATGGCGCAATCTCGAAGGCAAGACCTGACCGGCAGACCCAACACGGGCTTCCGCCCGCGCACGGATCTCAGTCATCAATTCCGCCAAGCTTTCGCCCAACAACGTCGAGATGCAAAGGTCATATTGCAAGGCACGTGCAGAATCCGCGTTGATGTCGAGCTTGGTGCCGATACGCAATATAGGAACGGACAAGACGCCGGTTTCGATGGGACGCGGGTCCGACAAATCTTCCAGCACCAGAACAAGGTTAGCCTGCCGGCTCCTCGCCCTGGCCCTCTCAATGCCAATCATCTCAACCTTTCCTGCGTCTTCCCGCAGGCCGGCCGTATCGGCAATTCTGATCTTCAGGCCGCCGACATCCAGCACAATTTCAAGAACGTCCCGAGTCGTACCCGGTTCATCGCTGACAATCGCTGCTTCCCTTTGCGCCAAGGCATTGAAGAGGCTCGACTTACCGGCATTCGGCGCACCAAGGATAACGACCTCGTACCCGTCCTGGATGATCTCGGCCGCCGAAAACCCTCTTAGATGTTCAGAAATTTCTTCAATCAGCCCAGACACATCCAACCAAACCGAGTTGGCCACCGAACCGGGAACATCATCCTCATCGGCGAAGTCGATGTCTGCCTCGATCATAGCTCGCGCATGAATAAGCCGCGTCCTCCATGACGTGTACAAGGCACCCTGAACGCCCTCCGCGTTCCTCAATGCGAATCGTCTTTGCGCCTCGGTCTCGGCATTGACGAGGTCTGCCAGCGCCTCCGTCTGCGCGAGGTCCATCTTGCCGTTCAGAAATGCCCGGCGCGTAAATTCGCCCGGTTCAGCCATGCGAACCCCGGGAAGTACTGCGATCCGCGTCAAAATTGCCGAGACGACCGCAGGTCCGCCATGAACCTGAAATTCTGCAACGTCCTCGCCCGTGAAGCTATTCGGTCCGGCAAAGAAGATGACAAGAGCCCGATCAAGAGTCTCGCCATCGTTCCCGGTCAGTTTCCTATAGGCCGCAGTGCGTTCGGCAGGAAACGGGCTGGCAATCGTTTCGACTACGAATCGACTCTGTGGGCCGGAGATGCGAATAACCGCCACCCCCGCCGGCAGCCGGCCGCTGGAAAGTGCGACGATGGAATCGGCGAATATCATTTGCTCCGTCCGGCGAACCGCCCTAGCCTCACCCTTCATCGAGCTATCAGGCCGAAAACACGTGACTTTACCGCCACAAAACATGCTTGCAGATGAAGCAAGCCCCTATCTCCAACAACATGCCGGCAATCCTGTCCACTGGCGAGGCTGGTCGCCGAAATCACTCGCGGAAGCCAAGCGACTCGACCGGCCGATCCTGCTTTCGATTGGCTACGCCGCCTGTCACTGGTGCCACGTCATGGCGCATGAAAGCTTCGAAAACCCCGATATAGCCGGCGTCATGAACCGTCTCTTCGTGAATATCAAGGTCGATCGCGAAGAACGGCCGGACATAGACCAGGTCTTCATGGCAGCTCTAACTGCGATGGGCGAGCAAGGCGGCTGGCCGTTGACGATGTTCCTGACACCGGACGGGAAGCCGTTCTGGGGCGGAACCTATTTCCCGCCGCAGCCACGCTACGGCCGGCCGGGATTCGTCCAGGTCATGGAGGCCGTGAACAAGGCCTGGAACGAGAAACGCGACAGCCTTGTCGACAGCGCCAACGGCCTGACCTCGCACGTAGGCGCCCGGCTAAGCGGCACCGGCTCAAGGGGCCAGCTTACCGGCGATACGCTCATCACGCTCGCCGACGGCATCCATGGCATGATCGACCTGCAGAACGGTGGGCTGAAAGGAGCGCCGAAATTTCCCAATGCGCCGTTCATGCAAGCGCTGTGGCTAGCCTGGCTCAGGACTGGAAGCATCCAGTATCGGGACGCCGTCACTATCAGCCTCGAGAAAATGCTCAGTGGTGGCATCTACGATCATATTGGTGGCGGGCTCAGCCGCTATTCCACCGATGCCCTGTGGCTGGTCCCGCATTTTGAAAAAATGCTCTACGACAATGCCCAGTTGCTGCGGTTCTGCAATTGGGCCTACGCCGAAACCGGCAACCAATTGTTCCGGGTACGAATCGAAGAAACCGTCGACTGGATTCTGCGCGAACTGCGCGTTGAGGACGGTGCCTTTGCGTCCAGCCTGGACGCCGATAGCGACGGCGAAGAAGGGTTGTTCTATTGCTGGGACAAGGATGAGATCGAAGAGGCTCTAGGCGCAGACGCCCGCCAATTCTTCGATTTGTTCACCCTCGCCGAACCAGCGGGATGGGAAGGCAAGCCGGTGATTTGCCAGACTGATGCACAACGCATCAAGTCCATCGCCGACGCGGAAACCGCAGCCCGGTTGAAGGCCCAGCTACTTTCCGTCCGAGAAAAGCGCGTCCGCCCGGGCCGCGACGGCAAAATCCTTACCGATTGGAACGGGTTGGCGATTGCGGCCCTCGCTGAATGCGGCCGGGCCTTGCGAAAACCGGAGTGGATTTCCGCAGCAATTGCGGCCTTCGATCAGATCGCTCGCTCCGCTATAGATAACCGCCTGCCCCATTCAGCGCTTGGTTCGAAAAAGCTGTTTCCCGCTCTTTCAAGCGACTACGCAGCGATGACCAACGCTGCCATTGCTCTGTTCGAGGCAACCGCTGATCGCATCTACATCGACCATGCGCAAAACTTCGTCACCCAACTCGATCTTCGGCACGGCGACGAACAAGGCAACGGCTACTATCTAACGGCTTCAGACAGCAAGGATGTGCCCATTCGCATCAGAGGCGACGTAGACGAAGCCATTCCGTCGGCAACCAGTCAGGTCATCGAGGCATTGGTCAAACTGGCGACCGTCACAGGAGAGATTGCGCTGCAGGAAAAGGCCTGGACCGTTGCCGAACATGCCGCGGGGCGGGCCGAAAGACAGACTTATGGGCAGGTCGGGATTCTCAATGCCTGCGAGCTGGCCATGGAGCCACGCAAACTGATCCTGGTCGATCAGGCGGCAAATCCAAGCCTCGTTCCGGTAGCGAATCGGAATCCGGACCCGCGCCGTGTCGACATCCCTGTGCCTGTCGGAACGGAAAACCGGCTTGCCAAGCTGCCCGGTGGCACAGCCCCGCCAACCGATACGGCCGCTGCATTCCTATGCACCGGGCAAATCTGCCTGCCCGCGATCAAGGACACCGGCGAGCTTGAAACCGCTCTGCGAGTAAAGGCGGTGCCTACAATCTGAGATTGTAGGCACCGTGGCCAGCGTTCGATCAGGTATTCATCGAATCGAAGAAATCGCCGTTAGTTTTCGTCTGCTTGAGCTTGTCGATCAGGAACTCGATCGCGTCCGTCGTTCCCATCGGCGCCAGGATACGGCGCAGCACGAAGATCTTCTGCAGATCGGCCTTTTGTACCAGCAGGTCTTCCTTGCGGGTACCGGACTTAAGAATATCCATGGCAGGATAGATGCGCTTGTCGGCAACCTTGCGATCGAGCACGATTTCCGAGTTACCAGTGCCCTTGAACTCTTCGAAGATGACTTCGTCCATGCGGCTGCCGGTATCGATCAGCGCAGTGGCGATGATGGTCAACGACCCGCCTTCCTCGATATTGCGGGCTGCGCCGAAGAACCGCTTCGGGCGCTGGAGCGCATTGGCGTCGACGCCGCCGGTCAAGACCTTGCCGGATGACGGAACGACGGTGTTGTAAGCGCGGCCCAAGCGGGTGATCGAATCGAGCAGGATGACGACGTCGCGACCATGTTCGACCAGCCGCTTGGCCTTCTCGATCACCATTTCAGCGACCTGAACGTGACGCGCTGCCGGTTCGTCGAAGGTCGAGGAAACCACCTCGCCCTTCACCGAACGCTGCATGTCGGTAACTTCTTCCGGGCGCTCGTCGATCAGAAGCACGATCAGATAGCACTCGGGGTGATTGGTGGTAATGGAGTGGGCAATGTTCTGCAACAGCACCGTCTTGCCGGTGCGCGGTTGCGCCACGATCAGGGCACGCTGGCCTTTGCCGAGCGGGGCCACCAGATCGATGACGCGCGGCGAAATGTCCTTCGAGGTCGGATGCTCCATTTCCATCTTCAACCGCGAGGTCGGATAGAGCGGCGTCAAATTGTCGAAATGGATCTTGTGGCGGATCTTTTCCGGATCGTCGAAATTGATCGTGTTGACCTTCAGCAGAGCAAAATAGCGCTCGCCCTCTTTCGGGCTGCGAATTGGCCCTTCGACCGTATCGCCCGTCTTCAGCGAAAAGCGCCGAATCTGCGAGGGGGAAATGTAGATATCGTCGGGACCCGGCAGATAGTTGGCGTTGGCTGAGCGCAAGAACCCGAACCCGTCCTGCAGCACTTCGACCACGCCGTCACCGATTATCTCGATGTCTTGCGCGGCCAGCTTCTTCAGGATGGCAAACATCAGCTCCTGCTTGCGCATGACGCTGGCGTTTTCCACCTCGAGCGATTCGGCGTAAGCGATCAGCTCCGGGGGCTTCTTGTTCTTGAACTCTGCGAGTTTCATTTCCTGCATGGACGGACTCTGGACGTATTCGGGGGAGATTCGACTGGTGCGAAGATTGCCTGGCGCGGTCATTGACAGACAGTTTGCGCTGGCGGGAAGGAAGAACTGCCTTTTATCGCCAGCCTTCAAAAAGAGCAAGCGGGGTTTTGCGGCCCATCCGCTAGAACGGCTTCACGATGACGAGGACCACAATCGCGATCATCAACAATGTGGGGATCTCATTGACGATGCGCCAGTGCCGCGCCGTCTTTTCGTTACGGTCTTCCGCGAATTTCCGTACCGCAGCCGACAAGTAGCCATGCACTCCAGACATGACCAGGACCGCCGCGAGCTTCGCGTGCAGCCAGCCACCGGCAAAACCAAACCCCTTCCAGGCAAGCCATAGGCCGAACACCCAAGCAACCGTCATTGCTGGGTTGATGATGGCGCGCAACAGACGCCTCTCCATCACCTTGAACGTCTCCGACTGGATCGAACCCTTCTCGGCGGCGACGTGATAGACAAAGAGCCGCGGCAGATAGAGCATGCCGGCCATCCAGGAGATGACCGCGATGACGTGGATTGCCTTTGCCCAAAGGTAAAAGCCATCGGGCGCCAGCCAGAACAGCGCAGCCGTCAGTATGACAAGAATGCCGATCGACACTCTTGCGCGCAGCGCGGCATTGGCACCGCTGGCGCGTTCACTGCCCGGACCCATCACCCATTCCTGACTTGATTGATCATCGCCCAGACATGTTCGATGGGGGTTTCAGGCACGATGCCGTGGCCAAGATTGAACACGAATGGCCCACCCCGCACGGCTTTCAGGATATTGCCGACACCTTCCGCCAGCGCCTGCCCGCCGGCAACCAGCCTCAAGGGGTCCAGATTGCCCTGCACGGCCCCGTCACGCTGCATCGCCTTGACTTCGGACAATGGCACCGTCCAATCCAGCCCAAGTGCCGTGACGCCCGTCTTTTTCCGATAGGTTGCATTGTTGATGCCGGCACCCTTCGGAAAACCGATGATCGGAACAGTGGGATGTACCGACCTCACCTGCCGGACGATCTCGGCGACCGGCTTGACGCAGAAAGCTTCGAATGACGCATCGTCGAGCACGCCCGACCATGAATCGAAAATCTGCACGACATCCGCCCCCGCCTCGATCTGCCTGATCAGATAGGCAGCCGATTGATCAGCCAGAACCTTCAGCAGGTGACGAAACGCTTCGGGTTCACGGTAGGAAAACAGCCTTGCCGGCGCCTGGTCGGGCGTACCGCGTCCAGCGATCATGTAGGTCGCGACCGTCCACGGCGCACCGCAGAAGCCGATCAACGTCGTTTCAGATGGCAACTGTTTGCGCAAACGCCGCACCGTCTCGTAGACCGGTGCCAGATTCACGTGAAACGTTTCAGGATTGAGCTCGGCAATTCCGGCAGCCGTAATTGGCGTCATCAACGGTCCATGCCCTTCCTCGAAGCGAAGGTCTCGGCCGAGAGCATGCGGAACCACCAGGATATCGGAAAACAGGATCGAGGCATCAAAGCCAAAGCGCTCGATCGGCTGCAAGGTCACCTCGACCGCTTTGTCCGGGTCATAGCAAAGATCGAGAAAAGACCCCGCTTTCTTACGCGTCTCACGGTACTCCGGCAGATAACGTCCTGCCTGGCGCATCATCCATAGCGGTGGCGGATAGGCAGCCTCGCCATTCAACACGTCGACTACAATCCGCTTCACGCTCATTACACTCGCCTTCAAGGCCTAATCTAAAATCAAATATCTATATGAAAGATATTTCTGATTCTAAGAGTCTGTTGGTTGTGGTGATTATCATCTTTCCAGATTGGCCGCTTCAAAAGCCATTCATCATTTTGTCGCGACTTGTTTTTGCCGTGTGGGAAAACCTTGGGGGCAATCGGGAATCCCGGTTTTGAATCAAGGAGATTCAGGATTGGCGAAATCAGTCGCTTGTGGGGACAACAAATGCCAGTCGGAGCCTGTTCCCGCTTTTGTCCCCAGGGCGCTTGCAAACTTCACCGCACAACGAATTGTGGACAAGCCGCCATCTGATACAGTCGCCCATAACCCAAGGGTGGATTTGTCCCACTCTATCCACACAAGCCCACAGACCCGGATGTAATGTGTGAACAAGCCGCAAAGTTTCTTCCATCTTCATCTGATTTCTGACGCTACAGGCGAAACGCTTTTGGCCGCTGGCCGGGCCGCGTCGGCGCAATACAAGGATGCGCGGGCCATCGAGCATATCTACCCGCTGATTCGAACAGAGAAGCAGCTCCTGAAAGTGTTCGAGGACATCGAGCAGGAGCCGGGCATCATTCTCTATACGGTGGTCGACCAGAATCTGGCTCGTGTCATCGACGAACATTGCGCGACCATGGGGTTGCCATGCGTTTCAGTACTGGAACCGGTACTCACCGTTTTTCAGTCTTACCTGGGGACGCCCGCCGGCCGGCGCGTTGGCGCGCAGCATGTGCTCGATGCTGACTATTTCCGTCGCATCGATGCACTCAATTTCACCATGGAGCATGACGACGGCCAGTTGCCGATCGACATGGATGATGCCGACATCGTCTTGATCGGAATTTCCCGGACGTCAAAAACGCCGACCAGCATCTATCTGGCCAATCGAGGCATCAAGACAGCAAACATTCCGATCGTGCTAGGGGTGCCGGTACCGGAAAGTCTGGTCAACGCAAAGAAGCCGCTGATTGTCGGCCTGATCGCGACGGCAGAGCGCATCTCACATGTTCGCCAAAACAGGGTGCTGGGCAACACGAGCGGCTACGAAGGTAACCACTATATCGACCGCTCGGCGATCACCGAAGAGCTGGCTTATGCGCGCCAGATCTGTACGCGCTACAATTGGCCGATGATCGACGTCAGTCGCCGCTCGATCGAGGAAACGGCTGCCGCTATCGTTGCTCTGCGCAATAAGACGCGTTAGGTCGAGAGCTGACTTAATCGGCGCAACAGAAGACATATCCATGACTGAGAAGCTCATTCTCGCCTCCGGCAGCCCGTTCCGTAAGGCGATGCTCGTCAATGCCGGCCTTGATATCGAGGCGGTACCGGCCGACGTCGACGAACGCGCGCTTGAAGCCCCTTTGCAGGACAGCGGCGTCTCGCCGGAAGACGTGGCATTGGTTCTGGCCGAGGCCAAGGCTGTCGAAGTCAGCGAGCGCAATCCCGGTATCTTGGTGCTTGGCTGTGACCAGACATTGTCGCTGGGCGATGAAGTGTTCCACAAGCCTGCGGACATGGAAGGCGCGCGCCGGCATTTGCTGGCATTGTCCGGAAAGACGCATCAGCTGAACAGCGCGGCAGTTTTGGTGCGCGATGGCGACGTGCTCTGGCGCCATGTCGGTATCGCCAATCTGACAATGCGCCATCTCGATCCAGCCTTCATCGGCCGTCATCTTGCCCATGTTGGTAAAAAGGCGCTGGCGAGCGTCGGTGCCTATCAAATCGAAGGCGAGGGCATTCAACTGTTCGAGAATATCGAGGGCGACTACTTCACCATCGTCGGCTTGCCGCTGTTGGCCGTACTCGCCGAATTGCGCAGCCTGGGCGCCATCGATGGCTGACCCATTGGCAAGGGCTTTCGTCATCGGCCATCCGATTGCCCATTCGCGGTCGCCGAAGATCCATCGCCATTGGCTTGAGGCGAACGGCATTTCAGGTAGCTATGAGGCGATTGATGTCGCACCGGATGACTTGGCCGAGTTCATCCGCGGCTTGAGGGAACGCGGTTTTCGTGGCGGCAACGTTACCATCCCGCACAAGGAAGCGGTATTCGGTCTTGTCGAACGGCTGGATGAAGCAGCCGAGGAGATCGGTGCCGTCAATACGCTTTGGTTCGAAGACGATGTCCTTTGGGGCGGCAATACCGATGCTTACGGATTTGCCGCCAACCTAGACGAATATGCCCCTGACTGGTTCCGCAGCGGACCGGCGATGGTGCTAGGAGCCGGCGGCGCGGCCCGGGCGATCATTCATGCCCTGAAGCAGCGCGGCGTGAAGGATATCCGCATCGTCAATCGAACCCTGTTGCGGGCGCAAGAGCTTGCCGACCGGTTCGGCCGGGGCGTCAGCGCACATGCGTCCGCCGCAACGGATGAACTGTTGGCTGATACGGGGCTGCTTATAAACACCACAGCGCTTGGCATGCATGGCAATGAAGGCTTGCCTGCGGACCCGAAACGGCTTCCCGGCACGGCGATTGTGACCGATATCGTTTATGTGCCGCTGCAAACGCCACTTTTGGCAGCCGCAGCAAGATGCGGACTGAAGACGGTGGATGGCCTCGGCATGCTGCTTCATCAGGCGGCTCCGGGTTTCGAGCATTGGTTCGGAAAACGCCCAGTGGTGACGCCAGCCCTGCGCGCCGCCATCGTGGCCGACCTTGGGGCGACTTGATGATCGTCCTTGGCCTCACCGGCTCAATCGGCATGGGCAAATCGACTGCGGCCAAGATGTTTGCCGATGCCGGCGTGCCAGTGCATGATTCCGACGAGGCCGTGCATCGCCTCTATGCGGGCGCGGCAGTTCCCTTGGTCGAATCGGCTTTTCCCGGTACGACGCGCGACGGCAGTGTCGACCGCGCGTTGCTCGGCCAACGCGTGCTGGGCGATCCGGCTGCATTGAAGACGCTGGAAGGGATCATCCACCCGTTGGTCCGCGCCGACGCCGATGCCTTTCTGGCTCGTCACCGTTCTGCCGGAGCGCCGTTGGCCGTGCTCGATATTCCCTTGCTTTTCGAGACGGGGGGACGGCATCGCGTCGACAAGGTCATTGTCGTTTCCGCTCCAGCCGACATTCAACGGTCCCGTGTTCTTGCCCGTCCCGGAATGACGGAAGAAAAGTTCGAGGCCATCCTGCGCAGACAGGTGCCCGATGCCGAAAAGCGCAGGTTGGCCGACTTCGTCGTCGATACCGCGCACAGCTTCGATGCGACGCGCATCGCCATCCATGCGATTATTGACGAGTTGACCGGGGAAAAGCCGAGCCAGCCTGGCAGCTGAATCTTGCCGACTCTGCCGCCCATGGCCATGTTGGGCGATGGAGCGATTCGATGCGTGAAATCATTTTCGATACTGAAACCACCGGACTTGATTCCCGGGAAGACCGCATCATCGAGCTGGGCGGCGTCGAAATGGTCAACCGTTTCCCGACCGGCCGCACCTTTCATTTCTTCATCAATCCGCAGGGCCGGCAGATTCACGCGGATGCACAGGCGGTCCATGGCATCTCTGCGGACCAGTTGGCCGACAAGCCGATATTTGGCGCGATCGTCGACGAATTCATCGAGCTGATCGATGGGGCCAAGCTGGTGGCCCATAATGCGAACTTCGATATCGGCTTCATCAATGCCGAGTTCGCGCGTATCGGTCGCCCGCCGGTTGCACCGGAAATGGTCATTGACACGCTGGCGCTGGCCAAGCGCAAACATCCGATGGGACCCAATTCGCTCGACGCATTGTGCCGTCGCTACGGTATCGACAACAGCCATCGCACCAAGCACGGGGCGTTGCTGGACTCGGAGCTTCTGGCGGAAGTGTACATTGAGCTTATTGGCGGAAAACAGGCCGCGCTCACCCTGGACAACGTCGCGGTGGCTGCCGCGAGCGCCGTCCTCGTGGAACAGACCGATTTTGTGGTCGCTCCTCGCCCAGCCCCCTTGCCGCCGCGCCTAAGTGAAGCCGAGCGCGCAGCGCACGCGGCCCTAGTCGAGACGCTTGGTGAAAAGGCCGTCTGGCTTAGCGTTACAGGCCAATAAAAAACCCGGCCGAAGCCGGGTTCTTGTTCTGGAAAGCAAGCGACCGCGATCAGCTTACCTTGACCTTGGCAGCAGCCTGGTCCTCGGCAATCTTCTGCTGGAACATCTGCGCAAAGTCGATCGGGTCGAGCATCAGCGGCGGGAAACCGCCGTTGCGCGTCGCCTCGGCAATGATTTGGCGCGCAAACGGGAACAGGAGCCGCGGGCATTCGATGAAAAGGAGCGGCAGCATGTGCTCCTGCGGGAAACCGGTAATGTTGAAAACGCCGCCATAGACGAGTTCGACATTGAACAGCACGTCCTTGTCGATGGTGGCTTTGGCGTTCAGCGCCAAGTTGACGTCGAACTGCTGTTCGGACAGCGGATTGGCGTTGACATTGACGTTGATGGCAATGCCGGGAGCCTTGTCGCGGGCACGCAGCGAGTTCGGCGCGCCGGGGCTCTCGAAGGAGAGATCCTTCACATATTGCGCCAGCACGTTCAGCGTCGGCTGTGTTCCATTGCCGTTTGTCGCGGCACCCTTCTGCGTCTCGTCGTTTTCGGCCATGAGCCCATTTCCTTTTTCGGGCCTAGCGGCCCCGATTGAAGTCGAGCGGTGAGCTATCATTTCCGGCATGACAAGACAAGGTTTTGCCGGGAACCGCCTATTCGTCGGAGATCTGGCGCCACGGAGACGAAGCGTTGGGGTTGTTGTTGTTGCCGCGTTTGTAGTCGTCGTCGTTGAGATCGATGGTCTTGCCGCGCTGGCGGGGTCGAAAGCCTGCAGTACCGAACTCGGTCACCACAGCCACGCGTTTCTTCAAGTGCCGCCAGGCCATGTCGCGCACCGGCGGCAGCAGTAACAGCAAGCCGAGGATCGAGGTGATGAAACCCGGTATGATGAGAAGGATGGCGGCAAACACCATCATCGCTCCATGCGCCAACTGGGCGCTGGGATCTCGCCCGGCATCCATTTCGGTCCGCACCTTGGTCATGACGCCGAAGCCCTGATGTCTGATGAGCAGGCTGCCGGCGATGGTCGAGGCAAGCACGAGGCCGATTGTTGCCAGCGCGCCGATCTTACTCCCGACGACGACAAAACCGGCTATTTCGGCGAGCGGTAGCGCAAGTATGAGCAGGGGAAGAAAGGAAATTCGCAAATTGAGGCCGTTTGTTCGTTGTTTTGAGCCGCTAAAGCATTTGCCGCTGGCCCTGGTTCCCTCAGATAGGTATGCCTGCCATTGATTTGAATGATTGTGTCTCACGTTCTATATGCTTTGATGGCCGGATGCCAGATGAGGGCAAACCAGCCTGGTGAATCCGAAACAGAGGCCGAAACAGGGATTGAGTGGCGCAAGCATGGAATTCTTCGACTTCGGCACGATTTTCTTTCTCGTCGCGGCAGTGGTGATCTTCTTCCAACTGCGCAACGTGCTCGGTCGGCGTACCGGCAACGAGCGGCCACCGCTCGATCCCTACTCTGCATCACGCAAACCCGCCAAGGACGATGCCGAGGCATCTGACAACGTGGTGGCATTGCCGCGTAAGCGCGCGCCTGGCGAGCCTGTGCCCGATGCCTACGCCGATATCGATGCATTCGCCAAGCCTGACACTGATTTGAACAAGGGCCTGCGGGCCATCAAGGACAACGACGCCAGCTTCGAGCCGAAGGGTTTCGTCGACGGCGCCAAGATGGCCTACGAGATGATCGTCATGGCCTATGCCGACGGCGACAGGAAAACGTTGAAGAACCTGTTGTCGCGCGAGGTTTTCGACGGTTTCGTCGCCGCGATTTCCGAGCGCGAGGCCAAGTCGGAAAAAATCCAATCCTCCTTTGTCGGCATCGACAAGGCGGATATCGTATCGGCCGAAATGAAGGGCTCGGAAGCCCATGTCACGCTGCGTATCGTCAGCGAGCTGATCTCGGCGACGCGCGACAAGGCTGGCACTGTTATCGACGGCGATCCCGAAACGGTCGCCGAAGTAAAGGACGTGTGGACCTTTGCCCGCGACACGCGCTCGCGTGATCCGAACTGGAAGCTTGTTGCCACCGAAGAAGAAGACTGAGCCCAAGGCGGCGGTCGCCCGTGTCGCAACCACTTCCATTGACGGAAAGACGCTTCGACGAGTTGCCCGGGTGGCAGGACGACGACCAGCTTGCCGCCTTCGATGCGTTCCGCCGCAGTGCCGAACAGGTTTTGACCAAGCCTTATCGCACCGGCGCGCTCGGTATCGAATGCGCGTCGTTTGCCGAAGCTTATGAAGAAGCGCGGGCTGTAGCGCCGTCCAATCAATCTGACGCTAGGTTGTTTTTCGAACGGCATTTCATCCCCCTGCAGGTGCACCCGGGGAGTGGCCAAGCTGGTTTGGTGACCGGGTTTTACGAGCCCGAGGTCGAAGCTTCATCGGTTCGCACCGAGCGATTTTCCGTCCCGCTTCTCTCTCGACCGCAGGATCTCATCGATATCGACGACAACAACCGCCCGGTTGGAATGGACCCATATCTGGCCTTTGCGCTAGCGACTGCCGACGATCCGGTCGAATATTTTGACCGAGGTCAAATTGAGAGTGGTGTACTCGCCGGCCAAGGTCTGGAAATCGCTTGGCTCGCCGACAAGGTCGATGCGTTTTTCATCCACGTGCAAGGGGCTGCCCGTCTAGCGATGACCGACGGCAGCCTGATGCGCGTGACCTACGCTGCCAAGTCGGGACAAAGGTTCTCGGGACCCGGCAAGGCTCTGGCCGACCTCGGTGAAATTCCGTTGCAGGACGTCACCATGCAATCGATCCGAGCCTGGTTCAAACGCCATCCGGATCGCGTCGACGAAATCCTGTGGCGCAATCGCTCTTACATATTTTTCAGGCAAGCCGATGTAAGTGACCCGGACCTTGGGCCGATCGCCGCCGCCAAGGTGCCTCTGACACCTGGCCGCTCGATTGCGGTTGATCGTTTGCTGCATACATTTGGTACGCCGTTCTTTGTCAACGCGCCGGAGCTGACCGCCTTTGACGGGCACCCGTTTCGACGCCTGATGATAGCGCAGGACACGGGATCCGCGATTACCGGTCCGGCGCGCGGTGACCTTTTTGCTGGTTCTGGCGATGCGGCGGGCGAAATCGCCGGCGTGGTACGCCATGCCGCCGACTTCTTCGCGCTTGTCCCGCGCAAGCTCGCACCCTTATTGCTTGGCACCGGAAATGCAGTTTCGGATGCGAATCGATGACCCGGCGTGTGGAGAAGAAGCTGAGCGAGGAGGACCGGGTGCTGTGGAGCCTGGTTGCCCGCAGCGCCAAGCCGCTGAAAGGCAAGGCCACAATTGAGCTTCCCGTTGCCGAAGTCCTGCCAAAACCAGAGCCAAGCCCACCCTTGCCCGCTCCCACCAATACCACCGTCAAGCCGAGGTCCCATCCGGTGCCGCACCATCTTGATGAGCCGACGTTGGACAAGCTGTCGAAGGGCCGCCTGCCGATAGAAGGCCGGGTGGACCTGCACGGCATGACGCAGGAAGAGGCTTATTCGCTGCTCCATTCCTTCCTGCATCGCGCCCATGCCGGCGGCATACGCTACGTGTTGATCATCACCGGCAAGGGTTCTTCTTCTGGCGGTGACGGCGTCTTGCGCCGTTCAGTGCCGGCATGGCTATCGACGCCGGCATTCCGGCACCTCGTGTCCAGCCACGACCATGCCGCGCGCCATCATGGCGGATCAGGGGCACTCTATGTGCGCTTGCGCCGGGTGCGGGCATGACGCCGCTGGGTGAAAAAATACGCCAGCTCCGGCAACAACGCGGTGCAAGCCAGAAGGACATGGCTGCCGCGATAGGCGTGAGTGCCGCCTATCTGTCCGCGCTTGAGCACGGTCGAAGGGGTGTGCCAAGCTGGACTTTGCTTCAGAAAATCATCGGCTACTTCAACATCATCTGGGACGAGGCCGAGGAGTTCCAACGCCTCGCCGAGACATCGCGCCCACGGGTCAAGGTAGACACATCGGGGCTTTCGCCAGCCGCAACCGAACTCGCCAACCTTTTGGCGGAAGGCATCGACAGGCTGGACGAGGCCGAAATCCGTCATATCACTGCATCAGTCCGCCAGATGCTCGAACGTGCCAAGCGCACTGGCTCCTGACACCTTGTCGTCAGCAGGAGACACTACGGGGCTTGCCGAAAGATCGCCAACTGGCCAATCTCGCCACACGTTCCCTGCGTATTCCTGAAGGCACGCCATGATCCTGATCGGCCAGTATGATTCACCTTTCGTCCGCCGCGTCGGTATCGCGCTGACCCTCTACGGAATTCCCTTCGAACATCGGCCGTGGAGCGTGTTTGGCGATACCGACAAGATACGCGAGTACAATCCGCTTGTGCGGGTGCCGACGCTGGTCCTCGACAATGGGGATGTGCTGATCGAGAGCCACTTGATGCTCGATTACATCGACAGTCTCGTGCCGGCGGAACAGGCGATGTTTCCGAAGGTTGAATCGGCCCGGCATCAGGCGCTCAAAGTCGCCGCGCTTGCCACCGGCATGGCCGACAAGGTCGTCAGCTTATTCTACGAAAAGCGCCTGCATACCGAAGTATCGCAAGTCTGGGTCGAACGCTGTCGCTCGCAGATTTCCGGCGTGCTCGCCGTGCTTGAAGCTGATCGCGCCAGCCGAGGCAGCGCCTATTGGTTCGGCGACAGGATCGGCCACGCCGACATTGCCGTGGCTGCCGTACTGCGGTCATTGGCCGAGGCGCATCCCGGCCTGATCGCAATTGCCGACTACCCGGCGCTGGCCGCCCATTCCGAAAAGCTCGAGGCCATGCCGGTCTTCCAGACCATCATGCAGCCTTTCATTCCGCCGGCCTAGAGCATGATCCCGAAAAGTGGATACCGGTTTTCGGGAAAGATCATGCTCAAACAAGAAGATAGATCATGGTGACCACTCGCGGAAGAATCGTCATGATCTAGGCGGCGTCGCGCACCTGATAATCCTTGACCGCAGCAAAGCGGATGGCCTTCCAGCGTTCGGCCTCGTAGTTGAGCGAGAATTCATGCTGGGCGAGGAACACCGGGTCGTTATCGAGGTCGCGGGCAATGTCGCCGCGATGCGCCTCGATGAAGCGGGTAAGTTCGGTGCGTTCGTCGGCGGCGATCCAGCGGCAGACTGAAAAGCGCGACATCTCGAAATCGACCGGCAGCGAATACTCGATGTTGAGCCGTTCCTTTAGCACGTCAAGTTGCAGGGCGCCGACCACACCGACGATTGCCGGCGATCCGTCTTCCGGCGAGAACAGTTGCACGACGCCCTCCTCGGCCATCTGATGCAGCGCTTCCTTCAGCTTCTTGGCTTTCATCGCATCACCCAGCCTGACTCGGCGCAGGATTTCGGGTGCGAAGTTGGGTACGCCGCGAAACAGGATTTCCTCGCCTTCGGTGAGCGTATCGCCAATGCGCAACGTGCCGTGGTTCGGAATGCCGACGACATCGCCGGCATAGGCTTCATCGGCGGTGATGCGCGAGCGGGCAAAGAAGAACTGGGGCGCTGAAAGGCTCATAGGCTTGCCGGTGCGCACCAGCTTGGCCTTCATGCCTCTCTCCAGCGTTCCGGAGCAGACCCGCACGAAGGCGATGCGGTCGCGATGGTTGGGATCCATGTTCGCCTGGATCTTGAAGACGAAGGACGTCATCTTCTCTTCGGTCGCCTCGACCTTGCGCGTGTCGGCTCCCTGCGCGCGCGGCGGCGGCGCCCAGTTGCCCAATGCTTCGATCAGGTCGCGCACGCCAAAATTGCGCAAGGCCGAGCCGAAGAAGACCGGCGTCAGATGGCCCTGGCGGAACGCTTCAAGATCGAAGGGACGGCAGGCCTCGCGGGCCAGTTCCAGTTCCTCGATGAAGGCCGGACGATCGTTCTCGGGCAGAAGGCCGGCGGCGCGATTGGAATCCGGGCCGTGGACCGGCGTGCGGTCCTTTTCCTCGTCATGGCGGCGAACGGCATTTTCGGCGAGATGATAGGTGCCGGCAAAGGTCTTGCCCTGCCCGATCGGCCATGTGACGGGGGCGGTATCGAGCGCCAGCTTCTGTTCGATTTCATCAAGGATCTCGAACGTGTCGCGCGCCTCGCGGTCCATCTTGTTGACGAATGTGACGATGGGAATGTCACGCAGGCGGCAGACCTCGAACAGTTTCAGCGTGCGCGGCTCGATGCCCTTGGCGGCATCGATGACCATGACGGCGGAATCGACAGCCGACAGCGTGCGATAGGTGTCGTCGGCGAAGTCTTCGTGGCCGGGCGTGTCGAGCAGGTTGAAGACGTTGTCGCCATATTCGAAGGTCATCACCGAGGTGACGACCGAAATGCCGCGTTCGCGCTCGATCTTCATCCAGTCCGAGCGGGTCTGGATACGGTCCTTCTTGGCCTTGACCTCGCCGGCGAGCTGGATCGCTCCGCCGAAAAGCAGAAGCTTCTCGGTCAGTGTCGTCTTGCCGGCATCCGGGTGCGCGATGATCGCAAAGGTGCGGCGGCGCGCGACCGCCTGTTCGATAATCTCGGCCAATATCTGAAATCCCGTTAGGTGGCGGGCTTCTAACAGCCGGGAAAGAAACTGTCGAACGGAAATGCCATTCAGGCGGTCAGCGCAAGCTCGACCTTTTCCGGCGCGAAGGGGCGGACGCTGATGCCGTCGCGGCTGACGGCGACATAGCTGGACGGAGGCACCGACTGCCAGCCGCTGCCGTCATGGTCGAAAGGCTCGGAAACCACGCAACGACCGCTGCCAAGCGTTCGGGTGTAGAGTGTCGGCGCGTTGCCATGGGTCGTGTAGCGCACCGCGTGAAGCGTCTCGCCGTCGGCGAAAGCGGCGGTGAGCTTGAGGTTTGCCTCCACGCCGCAGGCGCGCTGCATCGAGATGACGCTGGCAGCGGCACGCGTGGCCGCGCCGAACGGATCATGAGCCAGTCCGTTTTCGACCATCAAAAGGAAAAGCAGTTCCGAATCCGTGGTGCCTTCGATCTGGTCGTAGAGTTGGTCGCCGAGACTGGCTTCGAGCTTGCGGCGGATTCTGTCGAAATCGCCGATCTGGCCATTATGCATGAACGACCAGCGGCCATTGATGAAGGGATGGCAATTGACCCGGCTGGTCGCCCCACCAGTCGAGGCGCGCACATGGGCAAGAAAAAGGCTCGACCTGATCTGCCGGCACAGGCTTTTCAGGTTGGGATCGGACCAGGCGGGCAGGATATCGCGGAAGAATCCGGGTTCCGGGCGCTCGCCATACCAGGCAAGGCCGAAACCATCGGCGTTGGTCGCGGTCTTTGCCTCGGTGGCGCAGTGGCTCTGGGCAATGAGCGAGTGGCAGGGCGCCGAGACGATGTCCTCGAGGAAGACCGCATCACCGATATAGGCTGCCCAACGACACATGCCCTGTTCGCTCCTAGGCGCGGTCCCCGATCATCGTGCGATCATCTGGAACCGCATGTCCGCCACGATTATGCGTCCGCTCGTAAAGTTCGCGGATGATCCGGCTGGCTGTAGTCTCGAACAAAAACGGCAAGAAAGCGTGAATGACGGCGGCAAATGCGGCCATGAACAGCCGCGAGGAAAACCATGCGGCAAAGGCCATATGGCCGAAATAGGTTTCTCCGACCGAAGCCGGATGATCGATGAACATCTTGGTGATGTGGGTCGGCATGGCGGCTCTCCTGCGGCTCGGTCGATGGTGGCAGGATCGCATGGCAGCCTCGATGACATATCCCATTTTATCCTTTAATTTGCGCACATCTTGGGACATATATCCCAATATATGACTGATCTGGATGAAATTGACCGAAGAATCCTGGCTGAACTGCAACGCGACGGCACCTTATCGGTGGACCAGTTGTCCGAGCGCGTGGCGTTGTCGCGCAATGCCTGCTGGCGCAGGGTGAAGCGACTGGAAGAAGACCGTGTAATTACCGGGCGAGTCGCGCTGGTCGATGCCGAAAAGCTCGGGCTCGGCCTTTCGGTGTTTATCCTGTTGCGCACCTCCAATCATGACCCCGCATGGCTGAAGACGTTTCGTTCCGCAGTAACCAGCTTTCCCGAAATCACCGGCGTCTATCGCATGTCCGGCGATCTCGACTACGTCCTGCGCGCCCGCGTGGCTGACGTGAAGGCCTATGACAGGCTTTACCAGCGCCTCATCGCCAAGGTGCCGCTTACCGATGTCTCGGCCTCCTTCGTCATGGAGGAGATCAGGGAGACGACAGTGATCCCGGTGGAAGTGCGTTGACATCATCATTCGAGGCCACATCTGTTCTGGCCACGTCGCCACTCCTGCTGTAAGCGGAACCGCCTGGAGGGGAAGTCGTTCTACGCGGTACTCCGGGATTGACCATTCAGGCCAGCGCCTCAACAGGATCATCGCCATGTCCGCCACCCGCCATTCGCCTTCAGTCATCGGCCCGACAGTCGGTTTCGTCAGATTGCCGCACGGAGAGGGCCTGCCCCTGCCCGCATATGAAAGCGCCGGCGCAGCCGGCATGGACCTGCGCGCAGCTATCGCCGACGATCGCTCGATCTTGATATTGCCGGGCAAGCGCGCGCTCGTGCCGACGGGGCTAGTACTTGAGATACCGCAAGGCATGGAAGGCCAGATCCGTCCCCGCTCGGGGCTGGCGCTCAAGCACGGCATTACCTGTCTCAACACGCCGGGAACCATCGACAGCGACTACCGTGGCGAGGTGAGCGTGCTGCTCGTCAATCTGGGCGACGAGGATTTTTCCGTTACGCGCGGCATGCGCATTGCCCAGATCATATTCGCACCCGTGGTGCAGGTTGCAGCCGAAGAGCGTACGCTGGCGGGAGATACGTCGCGCGGCTCCGGCGGCTTTGGTTCGACGGGGACGGCGTGAGCATTCAGCCCAAACTCGTCATCTTCGATTGCGACGGCGTGCTGGTCGATACCGAAGGTCCTGCCAATCGCCGCTTGGCTGAGTGGATCACCGCGGCCGGCCATCCCATCTCCTATGAGCAATGCCGGCGCAGGTTCAGCGGGCGCAGCCTGTCGTCGGTGCGCAGCGAACTCATAGAGACGGCGGGCATCGACCTCGGAGCCGACCTCATCGACCGCTGGTATACGGAAATACAGACCTTGTTTGCCGATGGTCTGGAGGTGATACCGCATGTCGAAAGTTTTATTGACGCTGTCGAACGCGCCAGCATTGTCCACTGCGTTGCATCGTCGGCACGTGTCGAGAAGATGCATCTGACGCTTGGCCGGACCGGCCTGCTGCCGCATTTCAAGGACGTTCTGTTCAGTGCTTCGATGGTTGAGCGTGGCAAGCCAGCACCCGACCTCTTCCTGCACGCCGCAAGAACCATGGGGTTCGAACCCCAGGATTGCATCGTCATCGAAGACAGCGTTCCCGGAACACAGGCGGGCGTGGCCGCTGGCATGCGTGTCTTTTCCTATCACGGCGACGCAATGACCGACATCGAAGGTCTGCGCGCGGCGGGTGGCATCCTGTTCGACGACATGCGCAAGCTGGCTGCGATTATTCCTATCGCCTGGTGTGAGCGAATCCCGATAGCCTGAGCCGCCAAGACCAGAGGTCGTCCTGTAAAAAGCCGGCCTCGATTTGCATCGAGACCGGCCAAATCGCCCCAAAGCCGGGATTATTTTGTCTGAGTTAGGTCTGCCCGGCTGGACAGACGAGATGGACTGGAATGGGTGTGCGTGCATGAACCCGATAGGGTTCCTGGCTCCACATAAGGTTGCGGATGAACCAGGGACGCCGCGGGTCTGCTCCCATGACAATGGCATCGCAATTGTGACGCTTTGCCTCGTTCAGGATGCTCTTGCTCGGATTGCGGGTGGTTACAATATGACCACCTGCCGTCACGCCGGCATCCTCCAGTTGGCCGAGAGCCCAAAAGACATTCTCTTGCTGCTCTTCCATCTCGCGCTTGCTGGGACGCAAGCCCGGATTGGGCAATCCAAAACCTGTGCCCCACAACCTTGCGACGCTGAGTACTCTGGCGTGGCCGTCGTGCGGAAGCAGCATCCGCACCGCCAGGTCGATTACGTCCTGGTTGAAACGTCTGCCTTCAGAAGCAATCAGCACATTTTGCGCGGCTTTCGATTCGCCGGCAGGCCGTGACCGTCCGAACAGGTTCCGGATCATATGGCCAACCTCCTAGTTGCTGGTTGTCGCTACCGCGCCGGCGATTACGCCGTCACGGCGATCTTCCCATTTGCGGTACCAGTACAGAGGCAGGTACATGAACGTCGCGGCGATGCCGAGGAAGTAGTAGATCGCCTGGCCGCCGATATACGAGTATATGACGCCACCAACCAACCACACGAAGAAATACAGCGCCGCCAGCGCCAGCGCGACGTACTTGAAGTACTCCGGCAGGCGGAACGGACGATGGACGTTCGGGCGGTCCTTGCGCAGCAGGTAGTAGCCGATGAGCACCGGCACGAAGGAACCGAGATATCCCACGTTGGAGAAGGAATAGATCTCGATCGCTCCGCCCATGAACGCAATGAGCAGGCTGGCCCCGACATTGGTCATCATTGCCCGGTCGGGAACGTGGTTCTTGTTGAGGTGCTGGTAGAAGCGCGGGAACTGGCCGTCGAGCGACATCTGGTAGAGTGACCGCGAGCAGCCCATCAGCGAGTTCAGCGCCGACAGCACCAACGCAATGATCAGCATGATCGCCATCAGCCATTCCATCACGGCCCCTGCCACGCCGGGGAAGATGTTGCTGGCGAAGGTGACGAACATCGTCTTCGGATCGACCAGAGCCGGGTCCGAGATGGCCTGCGCACCAAGCACGACCACGAACGAAATCGGCAGCATGGTGTAGACGAAAACGCCGTAGCCGCCCTCGAGCGTCATGGCGATCTTGGCGTCGCGGCCCGGATGCTTGCACTCGCCGATGTAGCAGGCTGCCGCTTCATAGGCGATGACCGTCCATAGCAGCGGGAACGCATAGGCCACATACATGACCCAGGCTGGATAGCCATTGATATCGCTGAAGAAGCTCGACCCGTCGAGTTGCGGGAAGTTGGCGATCTCGCTCCAGTTCGCGGCATCGGGATTGAAGACGAAGCCGATCGACAGGAACGTCAGCGGGATCATCGACAGCACCGCCAGTATGGTGGCCATCGACGTGCCGAAACGGATGCCGAGATAGGCGGGCACCGACAGGACCAGAAGGCCGACCGCGGTAATCGCCAGCGTCCACCAGGGGATGAAGGTGCTGATCGGCGTAATGCCGACAGTCGCGTCCAGCCCGAACAGGTGGGTGATATAGAACGACGCCAGGATCATGTTGAGCGGTGCGACAGGCATCCAGCCCACCCAATACATCCATGCCGTGACCCCGTTGACGTGCGGCGCCAGCCGCGGCCATCGGTCCTTGTAGGCAGGGTAGGCATAGGATGGAGAACCGCCCGTTCGCCCGGGCATCATTGCCGACAGTTCTGCCAGCAAGAGGCATAACACAACGCCTGTGAGCGTGAAGAATGCGATGAAGGGAATATAGGAAGCGCCGAAAACCGTAAGAAAGGCTGGCGCTGCGCCGGTTACGAGAATGGTTCCGGCCAGACCGATGACAAAGGCACCCCACCAATTTGTGCCGGTCTGAAGATTGCCTTGTTCGTAGTCCAGTACGTCGATTGTGTCCCCGTGATTGGTGCTCATTTCATTCCCCCTTTCACCTTTGCGGTGATCGGATTTTCGCGGCATGTGCAGCCGATCGGCTCCGTGTAGAAAGTGCGTTTGCGCTTGTCAGTCATGGGGTTTCCTCCTCCTTATGACCTTGGTTTGCAAAATCGGGTCTGCGTACCTGTCTGTTCGGCCCCTCGCCGATCAATGTGCTTGAGGTCGCACGAAGTACCCGCGGGCCACCGAAAGACGGCTCGCGGCTTTTGCTCTTCGACGTGAAATTACCGGCGCGTACGCAAAACCCGACGCGCCTGTCTCTGCATCTTTTGTGTGAAGGTCGGTTGGTAGCCGGCCACTGGCCCGGCACCGCCGCTGCGTGCGGCCATGCCGAGGTCGAAAATTGCGCTATCTGATTTGCCGGGCTTTGCCAGATGCACCAATACCGACACGACAGAAACGGCACACGCTACAGTAGCGGTGCAATTCTTCCCGTATCGCTTTTATGATGTCATGATGGCTAAGCTACAGCCGCTCAATTTTCACACGTTATGGATGCTTGTTGTTGTTATTTTTCCACCCATCCGTCTCCTCCGATTACCAAATCCGATGAATCAAAGAGCTGTTCTTCATTGGGCAAAAATTCCAGTTCAATGCGATTCACATTGAGAAAGAAAATTTCACCAAATGCAATCAGGCCACAAGCTCTCTTACCTGTCAACAAGATAATATATTGCGGCTGGTGGGCGGACTTGTTTTTCAATCAAGATTTGTAACTCTTTGAACTGGTTCGACAAATTTCGATTTTTTGCGACGTGTGGCAAAAATCGCCAACTCGACAGGATAGCGCCGCGGCAGAGCGCGAAAGGGAAGCGCGTTGCGGAGCGGCAGGATCGCGCACTCTCCTGACACCACCCTGTCATGTTCCCGACGCGGAATCTGGAAAAACAGGGTCCTGAGCCAATCGCATCCGTTTGCCCGCGACGGTGGCCAGGGATAGGATCGCGTCACGATTTCAACACTGACAGGGCAGACGCCATGGACAAGGGCAAGGTTTTTCGTGAGCTTCACGCTTCCACATTCGTCATTCCGAACCCGTGGGATATCGGCACCGCCAAGCTTTTGCAGTCCTTTGGCTTCAAGGCGCTGGCGACGACCAGCGCCGGCTTCGCCTTTTCGCGCGGACTGCCTGATGGCGGAGTGAATTTCGAGACGATGATTGCCCACTGCAAGGAACTTGCAGCGGCAACCGACCTGCCGGTGTCGGCGGATCTGGAGAAGGGCAAGGGCGATAGCCCGGAGCGCGCCGCGGAAACCATATTCGCCGCCGAGGCGGCAGGCCTGGCCGGCTGCTCGATCGAAGACTTTTCCGGTGACGACGACCGTCCGATCTACGAATTCTCTCATGCGGTCGAACGTGTGGCGGCGGCGGTCGAGGCGGCGCGGGCCTTGAAGAACGACTTCGTCTTCACGGCGCGTGCGGAAAATTTCCTGCATGGCATCAACGATCTCGACAACACCATCAGGCGCTTGCAGGCGTTCGAGAAGGCAGGCGCCGACGTGCTCTATGCACCGGGCATCACGGATATCGATGCGGTGCGCACCATCTGCTCCTCCGTTTCGAAGCCGGTCAACATTCTCGCCGTCCCGGCCTTCACCGTAGCGGAGCTCGCCAAGGCCGGAGCAAAGCGCATATCGCTTGGCTCCAAGCTGACCAATTATACGTTCGGTGCGCTGGAACGTGCATCGAAGGAAATTCTGGACAGCGGTTCGTTCACATTCAGCCGGGACGCCATGGCCTATGACCGGCTGCAGAAGATGTTTGCAACTTCGGAAGGCTGAGCCGTGAACGCAGCTTTGACCGTGACCGACATGCATACCGGCGGCGAGCCGGTGCGCATCGTTACCGGCGGCTATCCGGCGATCCCCAAGGGCACGATCCTGGAAAAGCGGGCTTATGTTCGCGACCGTCTCGACCATCTGCGCAAGCTTTTGATGTTCGAGCCGCGCGGCCACTACGACATGTATGGCGCGCTTCTGGTCGAGCCGGACCTGCCCGGAGCCGACCTCGCCGTGCTGTTCATGCACAATGAGGGCTACTCGACCATGTGCGGCCACGCCGTGATCGCGCTTGGCCGCTATGCGGTGGACACCGGCATCGTTGCAGTCCGCGAACCGGTGACCATCGTCAACATCGAGGCGCCGTGCGGGCTGGTCGTTGCCTCGGTCGAGGTCAAGGACGGCAAGGCGGGCGCGGTCTCGTTCGAAAGCGTGCCGGCCTTCCTGTTCGCGCGCGAGGAAAGCACCGAGCTTGCCGGCTTTGGCAAAATCCGTTTCGACCTTTCCTATGGCGGCGCGTTTTACGCGCTCGCCGACTGCCGTCAGTTCGACCTGGAATTCGGCCGCAACCGGGCGCGCGATTTCATCGACGCAGCAACCGCGCTTACCGACAAATTGAAGGCCACCTTTCCCCTCTCCCATCCAGACCATGACGACCTCGCCTTTCTCTATGGTACGATCCTGACCGATGGCGTGGATAAGTTTTGCGACCGGCCGACGAAAAACGTCTGCGTCTTTGCCGAAGCGGAGGTGGACCGCTCGCCGACCGGGTCCGGTGTGACCGCACGGCTGGCGGCGATGCATGCCAAGGGCGAGATAGCTGTCGGGCAGACGCGCATCTTCGAAAGCATCGTCGGCTCGCGCTTTACCGGCGCGGTTGCCCGCACCACGACGGCCGGCCGGCATGAGGCGATCGTTGCCCGCGTCGGTGGCCGTGCCTTCTATTCTGGCAAGGCCGAGTATACGCTGGAAGACGACGACGATCTCGGCCGCGGATTTCTGCTCCGCTAGATTCAGGTGAGGTCGGCCTGCAAGGACCGGTCTCCTGCGCTTCCGGTGCTCATGTACCTTCATGTACATTGCGCTCCGGTTCTCGCACACCGGCCCTTTCGGCTCGCCCTGACCTGAATCTCCAGCCTCGCCCGAAACGCCTTCCCCGGGCTTTGCAAAGTGGTCCCGATGCTCTAGACCCCGCTCGGCTGGTGCGCGCGGATTGCGGCGCCGGCCCGGAAACGTTGCGGCGGAGTGGGATAAATGCCCGATTATGACGTCCTGTGCATCGGCAATGCCATTGTCGATATCATCGCCCAGTGCGACGAGGCGTTCCTCACCGACAACGGCATCATCAAGGGGGCGATGAACCTGATCGACGCCGAGCGCGCCGAGCTGCTTTATAGGCGCATGGGCCCGGCCATCGAGGCGTCCGGCGGTTCGGCCGGCAACACGGCGGCGGGCATTGCCAGCTTCGGCGGCCACGCCGCCTTCTTCGGCAAGGTCAACGCGGATCATCTCGGCGAAATCTACGCCCATGACATCAAGGCGCTGGGCGTTGCCTTCGATACCGCCCCGCTGAAGGGCGAGCCGCCGACGGCGCGCTCGATGATCTTCGTCACGCCCGATGGCGAGCGTTCGATGAACACATATCTCGGGGCCTGCGTCGAGCTTGGCCCGGAGGATGTCGAGGCCGACAAGGCAAGCGGCGCGAAGGTCACCTATTTCGAGGGTTATCTGTGGGACCCGCCGCGCGCCAAGGAGGCGATCCGCCAGACCGCGCGGCTGGCGCACGCCGCCGGACGCGAAGTGGCGATGACGCTGTCGGACAGTTTCTGCGTCGACCGCTACCGCGACGAGTTCCTCGACCTGATGCGCTCGGGCACGGTGGACATCGTGTTCGCCAACAGCCACGAGATCAAGTCGCTCTACCAGACCGCTTCCTTTGATGAAGCGCTGGCGGCGATCCGCAAGGACTGCCGGCTGGCCGCCGTGACCCGCTCGGAAAAGGGCTCGGTGATCGTGCGCGGCGACGAGACGGTGGTGATCGCGGCGACCGCCATTGCCGAACTGGTCGACACCACCGGCGCCGGCGACCTCTATGCCGCCGGCTTCCTGCACGGCTACACGCAAGGCCGCGATCTCAAGACATGCGGCGACCTCGGCTCGCTGGCGGCGGGGCTGGTGATCCAGCAGATCGGCCCCCCCCCCCGCCCGAATCTGCGCCTCGAGGCCGAACAGGCCGGCTTGCTGTAGCGCGCCCTATTCCTCCCGCTTGAAAGCCCGCATAAGCGCTGCCTCGGCCGCGACGTGGCCGGGGATCGGACCGCCGCCGCAAGCGCCGGGACCGTTGTCGCCCATCGGCAGATGGCAATGGCCCGAAAAGCGGCAGGCCCGTCTCGGGCAGCGTTCGGGTGCGCCGTCGGCTTCGAGCGCGAGGCTCAGTGCGGACATGCAAAGCCGTTTGAAGCCCTGCGGGATGTTGTCTCGTCTCTCCGTCATGTCTGGTCCTTTCGGGTTGGCTGTTTCAGGCATGCGGAAGCCCCTTCCCGCCGCGAACGGATCGGGAAGCAGACGCAGGAACCGCGCCTTTGAATGTTATTTTACGGCGCGGTGTCCTGCGTCCGCTGGCGTTCTTGCCTTACCGGGGGCAGCATTTTCGCCGAAAGCCCCGATCAAGGCCCGGACCTGGGGGATCATCTCCCAGCCGCGCTACCGTAGCGCGGCCGATCCGGCGCCGCCGCCCTCGCCTGATGCCCGGTGCGCAGCCAGGCTTCCCGTGAGAACGGTGCAGGGATTATGCGGCAGGCCGGGAAAGCGTGGATAAAATGGAGAGAAATTTTTTGATGGATGAGGGAACAAGCGGACCCAAGGGGTGGAGGGGCCGAAATCTATTCACATGCGATGGCTGCGGGACGATCTTGCCGCCCGCGCGATAGGCAGGAAAGTTTACGAACGTGCCGTAACGTGAAGTGGCGACGCGGTAGAGGGGTGCGCGAGCAAGTTCTAGGCAGCCATGCGCTGTGCCTTGAGTCAGGCGCCCCCGGTAATCCGTGCAACGTCAGGCGTTGGTAGCGGCCGAGCACTTGGCCGCTCCGACGATATCGAGCCAAAGGCCACCAGCGAGACGGCATGACGAACCCGAAGCTTCTTCAGATCGACAAGGATGAAGCCCGTCTCGGCATGTTTGTTCATGGGTTCGGCAAGCAGTGGCTGCGCAGCCCCTTTGCAGTCACCCAGTTCAAACTATCCAGCGCAGCCGAGCTGAAAGCGCTTCGCGAAAGTACGGTCACGACCCTCGTCATCGATCTTTCGAAGGGGATCGGGCCGACCGGTTCGGCGGCCGGGCTGCCACGACCCAGCGAGACGCCGATGCCCGCCAATGTCGAGGGGGCGTTCGCGAAGCCGACCGGCATGGTCCGCTCGATCTTCACCAAGGCAGCCTCGTCGTTGAGCATTGACCGGCAGCAGGTGGAGGCGGTTGTCGATGTCGTCGACCAGCTGATGTATACGCGCCCGGCAAGTGTCCTGAACCTCACCAGGCTGAGAACGAAGGACGAGATCAGCTTTCAGCATTCGGTCGCGGTCTGCGCCCTTGTCGGCCTGTTCGCGCGCCATTTGAAGCTCGACGGCAATCTGGTCCGGATACTGTCGGTTGGCGGCCTTCTGCACGACATCGGCAAGATCCGCATCCCGACCGAAATCCTGACCAAGACCGACAAGCTCACGGCCGATGAGATGACGGTCATGCAGACCCATCCGCGCGAGGGCTACGCGATGCTGGCGCGGACCGAAGGCCTGCCGGAAATCGTCGGAAAAATGTGCCTACATCATCACGAAAAGCTGGACGGGACCGGCTACCCGGATGGTTTGAAGGACGGGGAAATCGGCGCCGCGGCGCGCATTGTCGCGATTTGCGACGTCTTCGACGCCTTGACGTCGATCAGGCCCTACAAGAAGGGCTTCACGCCGCAAGCTGCGGCGGAGATGATGGCGACGTGGAGCGGCCATTTCGACCGGGTGCTGCTAAAACAGTTCTTCGATTGCATGGGCCTCAACTGGCCGGGCGAATCGGCCCTGCACATCACCGAAGAGATGGCAGGCATTGCCGACCTGAACGACTTCTAGGAAAACTGTCGAGCGTAGCTCCACATCCGACAGAGCCCAAAGCATCGCGGACCTGTGCTCTTGCTACTAGTCCGCAAATCGGAATCCGGCGCACAAATTCGGTAAGCCGGCTAGGATCAGGTCGGACTTTTACGTCAACCCGAGAATAGCCTTTGCGATGTGCTCCAGGTCGGCGCGTGGCTCAGGCGGAAGCTGATTCCAAAAGTCATCGGATGTTACGAATGCAATCAGTGCGTTCATATCCTTACTTTTGTGACCTTCTGGTAGGTAATTCTCCAGCGCCCCCCTCGCCAAGATGAATATATTCTCCGCTTCCTTTGCTGCAATGAAGGCATCCAGCACGGCTTGGTCGGCAGCATCAAGATCGGCTCGCAGGCGCACGCGGTGAGATTTTATGTATGCCCATAAATCCTTCGCGTCCTTCCAATCGCCCGAGTTTAGAGCCTCCTCAATCCGCTCGACAAGGGCTGCGCCATCAAGGCTTTTGAGGTTTGTGATCACATCTGATTTGATTTCATCTGCATTGAGGACAAACAGCTTTTTGACATCGCCGCTGCCTACCTGCTCGATGTAGTCAAGGTCGGCTATCACGACCCATTTGACGTGGCATGCCTTGAGCAACTGCTGGTACGCCGCGAACAATCCCTTTCCGCCAACACTTACGACCTCAAGGGATGGTATCCCCTGAATACCGTTCTGCTTTGCCACAATTTCCAGCACTTTCTCAAAGACGATGCGGTCCGAGAGTCCTTCTACAAGGATCACTTTGTCCGTGAAGAACACGCGTTCGTTATTCTGGCTGTTGACGACGTTAAACAGGTGTTTGGCGTTTGGCAGTTCGGTCGAGTTCAGCCGGACAATATCGCTCTTCTGGTTTTCCGAGAAAACACGGGACACATATTGAATCGATGCTGGGGAAATAAAGGTCGGCGAGTGGGTCGCCAATACGAACTGGTTGCCTGTAGTTTTGGAGAGCTTTTCAAACAACCCAAATAGCGCGCTCTGCCAGCGGGGGTGCAAATGAAGTTCGGGCTCATCCACTATGATGAGCGCGTTCCTGACGTTCAGGGCATAGATGGCAAAAAGGTAGGTGAGCAATTCCCGCTCACCCGAAGATGCCGCCCCCACAAGGAAGGTCGATCCTTGCTTTGTGAGCCGCACATCGTACGTATTGGTCAGCGGATCGACGGTGACCAATTCCCAACTGTAATTCAGATCCCTCAGATCACTGGATAGCGCGATCAGATTCTCGTCGTTGTAGAAGGTATCTTTGACCTCAATGTTCGATTGCTCCTGCAAAAGCCGATACTTTCTAGCTAGGCGGCCGATGGCAAGCGGTATCACGTATGATCCAGATTTTGACGACGCAGCGTCAGACGAGCGTTTTTGGTCGACGTCGTTGTACCCTGACAGACCTACCGATGAGCTAAAGCCGCTCGCTGCACGACTTACGGGCAAGTAGACCAGCGGCATCCGGAGCGTGCTCATTCCGGCTTCCGCTCTGAAATTATTGTCTGTTTCAAAGATGTGAAGATATTTCAGGAAGTGCTGTTCCCAAGCTTCTGGCGGTTGCACAATCGTGCCATTCTTCCAAATTGCTACGACACGCGCGCCAGGCACGATTGCAGCAACCTCCCAATCTTCTACCCCCTGCCAAGGATTGATATTGAAGCGCCGCTTCTGTGCGGCTAGCACCTTGCCAGCATCGGCTTGGATCAACCGCATGTTGTCGATGTCGTCCTGAGTGATCTCAAGTTCAAGTTCGATCACCTGATCAAGGGCAGCACCGGCGCTATTCTTTTCAAAAAAAAGTTGATTGAGCTGATCGTTGTACTCCTCCTGCCAACGATCAGGTTCGTCGGCAGTGGGCGTATGACGATAGTAAGGCGCGTTTAAGATGTAGCGCCTAAGCATAATGACAAGAGTGTCGAGTAGGTTTGTCTTGCCGCCGCCGTTTGGACCGATGAGAATAGAAATCTGGCCGTCGAAGGAGATTTCTCGTCGGTCTAAAAAACTACGAACATTTTCAAGTGCCAATCTCCGGATTTGCATAGATTTCCCCTGATTGCCCTAAAGCCAATCAATATTGAATCAGAGTCGACAATGACAATAAGATTTTTTGATTGTCTCTTGCGAATTCTGGGAACTAAACAGTCGTATGACGAGTAGAGAGAGTTCCTATGGCAGAAGGGGCGTCTCAACGTATCGCATCAGTTGACTTTTATAGTCGGCCGTCCGGTCCTTGAGCCGGCAAAGATCGACGGGTTGTGGCACGTTGCGCGGACACCGGCGCTAGGCCGGAACGTAGGTCAGGCGGATCACGTTCTCGCCGATGCGGTCGCTTGCCGTCAGGCGAAGCGGCGGTCGCGGGCCGGAAAAGAACGGCTTGCCGCTGCCAAGCACGTAGGGGTGAAAGTAAATCCGGTATTCGTCGATGAGGCCTGTTTCGGCAAGACTGCCGGCCAGCTCCGGCCCGGCTATTTCAATGTTGCCGTCGAGGCTGGCCTTCAGGTCGCGTAAAACCTGCTCGACATCGTGGCTGATGAGCGTGGCGTTCGGGCCAACCGACTGCAAGGTGCGCGACACCACCCATTTGTGCCGGCTGCGCCATGCCTTGGCGTAGGCGCGCCGCGCGTCATCCCACTCGGCATGGTCTTCGTCCCAATAGCGCATGATTTCGTACATGCGCCGGCCGTAGACGATGCCGGCAAGGCCGCGCACATCGTCGATGAAGTGCCGAAAGACGACGGCATCGGGCGCGAAGGCCATGTGGTCGACATAGCCGTCCAGCGAGGCGTTGAGTGCAAAGACCAGCTTCGCCATGCCGTGATCTCCTTCCGGGCCTTTGGTGTTGCACGAACCGGCGCTATCGCGGAACCTGTCTTCGAGCCGCCACGGCGCAAGCTGTGTTTGGGAGCATCAAGTCAGAAAGCCGGTGAAAATGACAGCAGGAACCGAGCGCAATGCAAGCCGCGTCGAGGGGGTGCCATCGCCGGCGGGGCCACAGGCCAAGCCGGGTTGGCCCGAAGTCGCGGTTGCGCTGGGGGTGTATCTGGTTCTCGTCGCGGCGCTCGGACTGTGGATGGTGAACACCGGCGACGAGCAGGCGGCTTTGCGCGGCATCGTCGGCATGGCGGCGAACGGCGCAATCGGCGTCGTTGCGCTGCTTGCGGCGGTCGCCCTGCGCATTCGCGATTTCCGGGCGTTCGGCTTTCGGGCAACCGAGCCGAAATGGGTGGCGGTGGGCGTGGCGCTCGGCGTCGTCGCCGTTGGCCTCAGCTTCATCGTCGAAGGGGTGTATTTCCATTTCATCACGGAGGTGAACACCCAGGCCGATTTCCAGGCGGCGGCCTCGGGCGGGGCGCTTTCGCTTCTGGTGCTTTTGGTGGCCGGTGCGCTGTTGACGCCGCTGGGCGAGGAGGTCGTGTTCCGGGGCGTGATTGCCACGGCGCTGAACCGCCATGGCGCGTGGGCGGGCGTGCTTGGCAGCGCGGTGATCTTCGCTGCTGCCCACGGCCCGAGCGTCATCTTCTTCGATGCGCTTATGGTCGGCATCCTGATCGGCGTGTTGTATCGCAAGACCGGGTCGCTATGGCCCGCCTTGGCGGTTCATGTCGTCTATAACGGGCTGCACCTTGTCACGTATTCGATGTTGTGACGGCGCTCTCCCGGCAGTGTGGACAAGAGGGTCAAAATTTAACCGGCATAGGCGAAACTACCCCGACAAACAGAGGTCGGGGTGGTCGAATGAAAACCGGGGCGCAGCAGAGCGTACGCCTTGCCGAATTGCTCGGCGCGCTGAGTTACGCGCTTGACCTGACCGAGGGGCAACCGGTCGGCCACTGTTTGCGCGCCACCTGGATCAGCATGCAGATCGGCCGCCACATGCGGCTGTCGCAACAAGAGATGTGGGAGCTCTACTACACGGTTCTGCTCAAGGATCTCGGTTGTTCCAGCAACGCCGCCCGCATCTGCCAGCTCTATTTGTCCGACGATATCGGCTTCAAGCGCGACTTCAAGACCATGGGCTCCAGCCTGCCGAAGGTGCTCGGTTTCGTGCTGACGCATACCGGGCGGCGTTCCTCGCTGGGCGACAGGCTGAGATCGATCCTCAACATCATGCAAAATGGCGGCGATATCGTGAACGACCTGATCCAGACCCGCTGCCATCGCGGTGCGGAGATCGCGGCAACGCTCAGGTTTCCGGCTGCTGTTTCGAGCGGCATCCATTCGCTCGACGAGCACTGGGACGGGCAGGGCAGGCCGGATCGTATCGCCGGCGAATCGATTCCCGTCCATTCGCGTATTGCGCTGATTTCGCAGGTGGCCGACGTGTTCCATACGGCGGCGGGGCGGGATGCCGCGGCCGCCGAGATCCGCGCCCGAAGCGGCAACTGGTTCGATCCGATATGCGTCGAATGCCTGGAGGCGGCGATGGCCGAGCCGGGTTTCTGGGAGACGCTGGAGCGTGACGACATTGCCGATATCGTCTTCGACCTTGCCCCTGCGCAGCGCCATGTCGAGGTCGATGACGACTATCTGGACGACATTGCCCGCGCCTTTGCCCAGATCGTCGATTCGAAGAGCCCGTTCACCGCGGGGCACTCGGAACGGGTCGCGGTCTATGCCGATCTCGTTGCAGGCGAAATGGGCTATCCGGCAAGCCGGCGACGCTGGCTGCGGCGTGCGGCGCTTTTGCACGACATCGGCAAGCTCGGCGTCTCCAATTCCATTCTCGACAAGAACGGCAAGCTGGACGACGAGGAGTGGGTTAAGATGCGCGACCATTCCGCCATGTCGGAGAGCATCCTGTCGCGCGTGCCGGTGTTCAAGGAAATGGCGCGCATCGGCGGCGCGCACCATGAACGCCTGGACGGCAAGGGATATCCGCGCGGGCTCAAGGGCGATGAGATCGAACAGGAGACGCGGATCGTCACGGTCGCCGACGTCTTCGACGCCTTGACCGCCGACCGGCCCTATCGTGCCGCCATGCCGGTTGAGCAGGCGTTTGGCATCATGCGGGCCGATATCGGCACGGCGTTCGACGCCGACTGCTTCGCCGCGCTCGAACGCGCGATCTCGGCGGCCGAAGGCAACCTCGCGCTGGTCGCATAAGCGGGCATGGGTCGAGCGTCAGGCGCCGGCCGAATAGGCGGCGATGGCGGCCATGTTGACGATGTCCGAGTCCTTGGCGTTGAGCGGCACGATCTGCACCGGCTTGTTGAGGCCGACGAGCAGCGGGCCGATGACGGTCGAGCCGCCGAGTTCCTGCAGCATCTTGGTCGAGATCGAGGCCGAGTGGAAGGCCGGCATGACCAGCACATTGGCCGGGCCGTTGAGGCGGCAGAACGGGTAGAGCCGCATGCCGTTGGGGTTGAGCGCAACGTCGGCGGCCATTTCGCCGTCATACTCGAAATCGACGCGGCGCTTGTCGAGGATCTTGACCGCTTCCTGGATGCGCTCGGAGCGCTCGCCCTGCGGATGGCCGAAGGTGGAGTAGGCGAGCATGGCCACGCGCGGCTCGTAGCCCATGCGGCGCGCGAAGTTGGCCGCTTCCTCGGCGATGTCGGCGATCTGCTCGGCGTTCGGCATGTCGTGGACGGCGGTGTCGGCGACGATGACGGTGCGGCCGCGCGCGAGCACGATGGATGCGCCGATGACGCAATGGCCGGGGCGGGCGTCGATGACGCGGCGCACGTCTTCGAGCGCGGTCGAATAGTTGCGGGTGACGCCGGTGACGACGCCGTCGGCATCGCCTAGCGCCACCATGCAGGCCGCGAAGTGGTTGCGGTCGTTGTTGATGAGGCGCTGGCAGTCGCGCAGCAAATGGCCCTTGCGCTGCAGGCGCTCATAGAGGAAGTCGGCATAGATGGCATTGCGGCGCGACAGGCGCGCATTGATGATCTCGATGCCCGGCTTGTCGAGGCTGATGCCGGCGTTGCGGGCGTTTTCCTTGATCACGTCGTCGCGGCCAAGCAGGATGGCGGTGCCGAGGTTCTGGTTCACGTAGGAGACGGCGGCGCGCATCATCTGCTCTTCCTCGCCCTCGGCGAAGACGATGCGTTTCGGCTGGCGGCGCACACGGTCATAGATGCGCTGCAAGGTCGAGGCGATCGGGTCGCGGCGCGCCGAAAGCTCGTTGACATATTTGTCGAGATCGATGATCGGGCGGCGCGCCACGCCGGTTTCCATCGCCGCTTTTGCGACGGCGACGGGGATTGCCGAGATCAGGCGCGGGTCGAACGGCACCGGGATGATGTAGCTGGGGCCGAACTTCGGCCGGTTGCCCTGGTAGGCGGCGGCGACGTCGTCGGGCACGTCCTTGCGAGCCAGATCGGCCAGCGCGCGGGCGGCTGCGATCTTCATCGCGTCGTTGATCGTGGTCGCGCGGACATCGAGCGCGCCGCGGAAGATGTAGGGGAAGCCGAGCACGTTGTTGACCTGGTTCGGATAGTCCGAACGGCCGGTGGCCATGATGGCGTCGGTGCGGATTTCGGCCACTTCTTCCGGCGTGATCTCGGGGTCTGGATTGGCCATGGCGAAGATGATCGGGTTCTTGGCCATCGACTGCACCATGGCGGTGGTGAGCGCGCCCTTGGCGGACAGGCCGAAGAAGACGTCGGCGCCGTCCATGGCGTCGGCCAGCGAGCGCGCCTCGGTCTTGACCGCATGCGCCGACTTCCACTGGTTCATTCCTTCGGTGCGGCCCTGGTAGACGACGCCCTTGGTGTCGCACAGGATGATGTTTTCGGGCGTGAAGCCCATCGCCTTGATCAGTTCGATGCAGGCAATGCCGGCGGAGCCCGCGCCGTTGCAGACGAGCTTGGTCGTCTTCATGTCGCGGCCGGTCACTTCGAGTGCGTTGATCAGGCCGGCGGCGGAGATGATCGCCGTGCCGTGCTGGTCGTCGTGGAAGACGGGGATGTCCATAAGTTCGCGCAGGCGCTGCTCGATGATGAAGCACTCCGGCGCCTTGATGTCCTCGAGGTTGATGCCGCCGAAGGACGGGCCGAGATAGCGCACGCAGTTGATGAAGGCGTCGGCGTCCTCGGTATCGACCTCGAGGTCGATGGAATCGACGTCGGCGAAGCGCTTGAACAGCACCGCCTTGCCTTCCATGACCGGCTTCGACGCCAGCGCGCCGAGATTGCCGAGGCCGAGGATGGCGGTGCCGTTGGAGATGACGGCGACCATGTTGCCGCGGCTGGTGTAGTCGAAGGCGCGCGAGGGATCTTCGGCGATTGCCTTCACCGGCACGGCGACGCCCGGCGAATAGGCCAGCGACAGGTCGCGCTGCGTCGCCATCGGCTTGGTTGGCACCACTTCCAGCTTGCCCGGACGGCCCATGGCATGAAATTCCAGCGCTTCGGCGGCGCTGACGGAGGGGCCGTTGCTGTCGGGCTTTTTCGCCATGATGGGTTCCCTGGCTATCGATGCGCCTCGGCGGCGCAAATATGTGTGGAACGTTTCGGATTAAGGCTACGCTTGCCGAACGTAAAGCGCCAAGCAGATGAGCTTGCAAAATTTAGAAAGTGTTTCTTGGACAATCGCGCTTCCCTTTGTCGGCATTCGCTATGTTGATGTCTGAAAGCCTTGCGCTGGCTGCCTGCGTGTGCATCGCGCTGTCCGGCATGCTGATTGCCGAGCTGAAGGGCCGCGTCGATATCGTGCGCCTTGCCCGCTGGCAGATGGTGGCAGCCTTTGCCATTACCGGCTCGGCCGCGCTGGTCGTTGGCGGCTGGCGCAGCGTCGGTTCGCACGAGGCCGGACTGCTGGTCATTTCGGGCATCTGCGGCATCTTCATCGCCAGCACGACTTACTTTGCGGCTATCTACATCATCGGGCCGCGCAACACGGCGCTTTTGTTTGCGCTCGCTTCTCCCTTCTCGCTGGTGCTCGGCTATCTGTTCCTTGGCGAAACCATCGTGCTGCAGCAGATGGTCGGCATCGTGCTCGTCCTTGCCGGCATCGTTCTGGCGGTAGGCGTGCGCCGCCGCGACCCGGTGCCGGCGGTGGAGGTTCCAGCCGTGGGCGCCGGACCTGCCGCGATAGGGAATGCCGCGCCGCAATGGCTGGGCATGCTGCTGGGTATCGTGACGGCGCTTGGCCAGGCGCTGGGCAGCCTGTTTGCAAGGCCGGCCATGGAAGCAGGCGTCGATCCGTTCGCGGCGATGGCGGTGCGCTCGGGCGTTTCGGCGCTGCTCTTCGTGCTGATCTCATTCCTGCCGCTGGCGATCGTGAGAAGGCCCTACAGTTTCAGAAAGGTCGATCTCGGTCTCGCGGTGGCCTCGGCCTTCGTCGGCACCGGCCTTGGCATGTCGCTGTTGCTGGCAGCGCTCGCCACTGGCAATGTCGGCATCGTGACGACGCTCTCTTCAATGACCCCGATCATGATCCTGCCGATGGTGTGGCTGCGCTCCGGCGTTGCGCCGCGGCGTGAGGCATGGCTGGGCGCGGTACTTGCCGTTGCCGGCACCGCCGCCATCAGCCTGGCTGGATGAGCCTGATGAACGAAGAGCCGAACACCCAGATAATGGCGGCCGCCGCGGAAGAGGCCACGCCCGCATCCGCCGTGGCCGGCCCGACGCCGATGATGGAGCAGTATATCGAGATCAAGGGTGCGAACCCGGACTCGCTTTTGTTCTACCGCATGGGCGATTTCTACGAACTGTTCTTCGACGACGCCGAAAAGGCGAGCAAGGCGCTGGGCATCGTTTTGACCAAGCGCGGCAAGCACCAGGGCGCGGACATTCCGATGTGCGGCGTGCCGGTGCACGCGGCGGACGACTATCTGCAGAAGCTGATCGCGCAAGGTTTTCGCGTTGCCGTGTGCGAGCAGATCGAGGACCCGGCGGAAGCAAAGAAGCGCGGCTCAAAGTCGGTGGTGCGCCGCGACGTGATCCGGCTGGTGACGCCCGGCACCATCACCGAGGACAAGCTGCTTGCTCCGTCCGAATCGAGCTTCCTGATGGCGATGGGGCGCGTCAAGGGCGCGGCGGCAAGCGAGGCCGCCTGCGCGCTGGCCTGGATCGATATTTCGACCGGCGCTTTCCGCGTCGCCGAGAGCAGCACCGAGCGGCTTCTGGCCGACATTTTCCGCGTCGATCCGCGCGAGCTGATCGTGGCCGAGCCGGTGTTTCATGACGCCGAGTTCAGGCCGGCCTTCGACGTGCTTGGCCGCATCGTCAACCCGCAGCCTGCGCCGCTGTTCGATTCGGCGACCGCTGCGGGCCGCATCGCCCGCTTCTTCGAGGTGGCGACGCCGGACGCCTTCGGCACGTTCAGCCGCGCCGAACTGTCGGCGATCTGCGGAATCATTGCCTATGTCGAGAAGACGCAGAAGGCGGAGCGTCCGCCGCTGTCGCGGCCCGAGCGCGAGGAAGCCGGCTCGACGCTGTTCATCGACCCGGCGACGCGCGCCAACCTGGAACTTTTGCGCACGCTTTCCGGCAGCCGCGACGGTTCGCTGGTCAAGGCCATCGACCGCACCGTGACCGGCGGCGGCGCAAGGCTTTTGGCCGACCGGCTGATGGCTCCGCTGACCGATCCGGCGGCGATTGCGATGCGGCTGGATTCGGTGTCCTTTTTCCGCAGCGAGCCGCGCCTGGCCGAAGCGGTGCGGTTTTCGCTGAAAGGCGTTGCCGACATGCCAAGGGCGCTGTCGCGGCTGGCGTTGAACCGTGGCGGCCCGCGCGACCTTGGCGCGCTGCGGGCAGGGTTTGCGGCGGCGGTGGCTATCGCGGATATCTTTGCCGGTGCGGCACCGCCGACTGAAATCGCCGAGGGGCTGAAGGCGATTGCCGCGCTGCCCAAGGCACTGGCCGATCACCTCGATGCAGCGCTCGCCGAAGAGTTACCACTGCTGAAACGCGACGGCGGCTTCGTGCGCGAGGGCTACGATGCGGAACTGGACGAGATGCGGGCGCTGCGCGACGGCACGCGCCGCGTCATCGCCGCGATGGAGCGCGACCTTGCCGATGAGACCGGCATCCGCAGTCTGAAAATCCGGCACAACAATGTGCTGGGCTACTATATCGAGGTGACGGCCAACAATTCAGCCGCGATGACCGGCACCGACGCGGCGCGGGCAAAATTCATCCACCGCCAGACCATGGCCAGCGCCATGCGCTTCACCACCACGGAACTGGCCGGCCTGGAGACCAAGATCGCCAATGCCGCCGACCGGGCGCTGTCGATAGAGCTTGCGGCGTTCGACCGGCTGCTGGCGGAGGCGGTCGGATCGGCTGACGCGATCCGCGCCGGCGCGGCGTCCCTTGCAATGCTCGACGTATCGGCGGCGCTGGCGGCACTTTCCGAAAGCGAAAACTGGTGCCGCCCGGAGGTCGATGCCGGCCTTGCGTTTGAAATCGAGGGCGGGCGTCATCCGGTGGTGGAGCAGGCGCTGCGACGTTCGAGCGAAGGGCCCTTCGTTGCCAATGACTGCAACCTGTCGCCGCAAGGCGATGGCAAAAACGGTGCGATCTGGCTGTTGACCGGGCCGAACATGGGCGGCAAGTCGACCTTCCTGCGCCAGAACGCGCTGATCGCCATCCTCGCCCAGATGGGTTCGTTCGTGCCGGCGGCGCGCGCCCATATCGGCGTGGTGGACCGGCTGTTTTCGCGCGTCGGCGCGTCCGACGATCTGGCGCGCGGGCGCTCGACCTTCATGGTCGAGATGGTGGAGACGGCGGCGATCCTCAACCAGGCCGGCGAGCGGGCGCTGGTGATCCTCGACGAGATCGGGCGTGGTACGGCGACCTTCGACGGCCTGTCGATTGCCTGGGCGGCGGTCGAATACCTGCATGAGCAGAATCGCTGCCGGGCGATCTTCGCCACCCATTTCCACGAGATGACGGCGCTTAGCGAAAAGCTGCCGCGCCTGTCCAACGTCACCATGCGGGTGAAGGAGTGGGAAGGCGACGTCGTGTTCCTGCACGAGGTCGGCAAGGGCGCCGCCGACCGCAGCTACGGCGTGCAGGTGGCGCGCCTTGCCGGCCTGCCGGAAGCGGTGGTGGCGCGGGCAAAGGAAGTGCTGCACCAGCTGGAAGAGGGCGAGGTCTCCGGCAAGGCCGACCGGCTGATCGACGACTTGCCGCTGTTTTCGGTGGCCGTGAAGCGGGAAGCGCAAAAGCCGGTGGCCAAGCCCGACAAGGTTGGCGAGACGCTTGCCGGCCTCAATCTGGACGAGATGACGCCGCGCGAGGCGCTGGACGCGCTCTACCGGCTGAAGGGCATGATGGAGAAATAGCCGGGGTCGCGGTTACTTGAAGACGGATTCGGCTGGAAGGGGAAAGAGGTCGATGCGGGACTATGCTTGTTGCGGTCTTGCCGCCGCCCTGCTGGCGATTTGCACAGGCAGTGCCGCTTCCGGGGAGATCGCTGCCTGCAGCATTTCGGCCTGGTCGACCGACCTCGATCCGGGCGGGCTCAACGTCCGCGCCGGGCCGGGTACAGATACGGCAGTCGTCGCCAGACTTCCGGCGCCGCTCGAGGTGGACGGCTACACGTTTGGCGCGGAAGTCTCGATCACCGGCTCGAAGGACGGCTGGTTCCGCATCGAAAAGGCGGTGCTGGAAGACTATGTCGGCGACCAGAAGACCGAGGTTTTATTCGAGGGCGAGGGCTGGGTGAGTGGCCGTTTGCTGTCGCTCACCGTCAACGCCATCGACCTGCGCCGCGATCCTTCGAGCAGCGCACCTGTCGTCACCCGGCTTATCGGTGAGGATGCCGAGGGCGTCGGCGCAGGACCGGATTCGTTTGCCATCGAGCGGCTCGAAGCCTGCGAGGGCAATTGGGTGAAGATAAAGGGGACATTTCTCGGCAAGCCGTTCAGCGGCTGGACGACGGGGACCTGTTCGAACCAGGTGACGACCTGCCCATGACGGCGCGGTCAGCGCCAACGCCTCAGGCGAGCGCCGCTGACCGATGCGCCTCGGTCTGGCGGGCGATCCAGTCCACCGTCGGCGCGATGCCGCCGAACGGATAGAAATGCAGGCGGATGACGCCGAGATCGTTGGCCGCCAGCCGCTTGTCGAGCTGGGCCAGAAAGCGCTCCGGCCCGACCTTGCTGAGCAGGTTGGCCAGCGAGAAACCGTATTTGTGCACGATGGCTGCAGAGGTGCCGACGCCGAACTGAACGGCAAAGCGCAGCAGGCGCTTGACGTTGGCGGGACCGGGGACGCCGATGCGGATCGGCGCGTCGATGCCGAGCGCGCGCACCCGTTCGATCCACGCGATGACGGCTTCGGCGTCGAAGCCGTATTGGGTGGTGATCTCGACCGTGCGCCCGGCCCAGCGCAAAAGCTCGACCTTGCGGGCAAGCGCATCCCACAGTGCCGCATCGGTGATCTTCGGATGACCCTCGGGATAGCCGACGATGCCGACATGGCGGATGCCGAAATCATCGAGAATGTTGCTGGCGATGAGGTCGAGCGAATCGCGATAGGGACCGGCGGGTGATGACGGGTCGCCGCCGACGAGGATGACGCGGTCGATAGCGGCAGCCCGGACGAGGCCGGACAGAAGTGTGTCGCGGTCTTCTTTCGACTTCAGCCGCCGCGACGAGATGATCGGCACCGGCAGGAAGCCGCAGGCGCGGATGACGCCGGCGGCGTTGATGCGCTGCTCGTGGCTCTCATTACCGAGGAAAGCGATGTTGATCGGCGTGGCCGGGGCGATCACCGTTCGCGCCTCGCTGATTTCGGCAATATCCTTGCCGGTGATTTCCAGCGCGTAGCTGTCGAACAGGGGGTGCGGGGCAAGGCTCTCGGTCATCAGCGGTCCATCGATTGGCAAGGCGCGCGGCCGTGCAGGCAAGCTTGCGCCACTGCCGTCATGCTGCGCTTAATGATGCCGAGCTTTCGGCCAACGGCAATGCGGCCAACAGCCTCGCCCAAACCGGGCACCATTGTTCGTCAAAAGCGAACAAATAGTCCTCGATTGTTTCTATTTATCGAACCGACGTGAAGTCCGATATTGCAGGTCGAAACGGGCCACGAGCTCAAGGAGGATATCATGACACTGCAACTGACAGGCATTCACCACCTGACCGCGATCACCGCCAATGCCCCGGCAAACCTGCGCTTCTATACCGAGACGCTGGGCCTCAGGCTGGTGAAGAAGACGGTCAACCAGGACGACACCACCGCCTACCATCTGTTTTACGCCGACGGCAAAGCCTCGCCAGGCACCGACCTTACCTTTTTCGACTGGCCGGTTGCGTCGGAGCGGCGCGGCACCCATTCGATTGCCCGCACCGGCTTGCGCGTCGCGAGCCATGCTAGTCTCGACTGGTGGCATGAGCGCCTGACAAAGGCGGGCGTGAAGACCGGCGAGGTGATCGAGCTGGACGGGCGCGGCGCGCTCGACTTCGAGGATTTCGAGGGCCAGCGTTTCCGGCTGGTCGATGACGGCGGAGCGGGCGAAACGCATCCGTGGGCAAAGAGCCCGGTGCCGGCCGAACACCAGATCCGCGGCCTCGGCCCGATCACGATTTCGGTGCCCGACCTGTCGCGCACCGAGCCGGTTCTGACCAAGGTGATGAACATGCGCGAGACGCGCAGCTACGCTTCGCCGGACGGCGAAGGCACCGTGCATGTGTTCGAGATGGGCGAAGGTGGGGCTGCGGCCGAACTGCATGTCGCCGTACAGCCGGGCCTCGATCCGGCGATGCAAGGGGCGGGCGCCGTGCACCACGTCGCTTTCCGCACGCCGGACGTGGCCAGCATCCATGAATGGACGCAACGGCTGCGCAGTTTCGGCATGCCGTCGAGCGGTGAGGTGGAGCGCTATTATTTCCGCTCGCTCTACTTCCGCGAGCCGAACGGCATCCTGTTCGAGATCGCCACCGACGGACCGGGCTTCGCCGTTGACGAGCCGTTGGAAAGCCTTGGCGAGCGGTTGTCGCTGCCGCCCTTCCTCGAGGCGAAGCGCGCTTCCATCGAGGCGCGGCTGAAGCCGTTGGCCTGAGCTCATATTGTCGGGAGTCCGCATGGGCTCCCGGCTGGTTTCGGCCTTACTTGGTTGAGCGTGATCTTGCCCGAAAACCGGTTCCCACTTTTCGGGATCACGCTCTAGATCATCTCCAGCGGGCGTCTGCCGCGTGGCGGCGGAAAGGCCTTGTCGAGATCGGCAAGGTCTTCTGCCGTCAGGACAATGTCCAGCGCGGCGATGTTGTCGCGCACATGCTGCGCCCGCACCGCCTTGGGGATGGCGATGACGCCATCCTCGCGCATCGTCCAGGCAAGCGCGATCTCCGCCGGGCTGGCACCGTGGCGAGCGGCGATGGCGTCGAGCCGGCCGTTGCGGGCAAGCGCGCCCTGCTCGACCGGCGAATAGGCCATGATCGGCATGGAGCGCTTGCGGTTCCACGGCACGAGGTCGAACTCGATGCCGCGCCGGGTGAGGTTGTAGAGAACCTGATTGGCCTGGCAGGCGCGGCCGTTCTGCACGCCGTCGAGTTCGGCCATGTCGTCATTGTCGAAATTGGACACGCCCCAATGGCGGATCTTGCCGGCTGCCTTCAACGCTTCGAAGGCGGCGACGGTTTCGGCAAGCGGCGTGCCGCCGCGCCAATGCAGGAGATAAAGGTCGATGCGGTCGGTGCCGAGCCGTTTCAGGCTGCGCTCGCAGGCGGCAATGGTGCCGGAACGCGAAGCGTTCGACGGCAGCACCTTTGAAACAAGGAACAGCCCGTCGCGGCGACCCCTGACCGCTTCGCCCACGACCAGTTCGGCATCGGCATACATTTCGGCGGTGTCGATCAGCGTTGCGCCAAGCTCAAGGCCGAGACGAAGTGCTGCGACCTCGTCGGCGAAGCGGCTTTGCGCTTCGCCCATCTTCCATGTGCCGAGCCCGAACACGGGCACGGCTTCGCCGGATGGCAGGGTGGTGGTTCGGATCGTCATCGGCGGCCTCCGGGGACATGGCGGCAGCAACAAGGCCACAAAAGCGGCGAAGTGCCAACCCGCTGCCTTGGGGTGGCCTCAGCCGCTTACTTCGGCGGATTGGAGGCGAGCCATGCCTGCATCTGCTTGATCTCGGCTTCCTGCGCCGAAATCACCGCTTCGGCGAGCTTGCGCATTTCAGGGTTGTCGCCATGCTCGAGCAGCACCTTGGCCATGTCGATCGCGGCCTGGTGGTGCGGGATCATGCCGCGCGCGAAATCGACATCGGCATCGCCCGAATAGTCGAGCGCGCCCATGTCGGCATGCATCTTGTCCATCGCCGCCTTGTAGCCGGCGGTGGACGGGCTGTCCGCGCCCATTGCAGCCATGTTGTGCGTGCTATGGTCGGTCTGCGCCGACGCGATGTGGAAGGTCGCCAAGCCGGCCACGAGCGCGGTCGCAACAGCGGCCAATTTCAGTTTGCTGGAAATCATCGATGGTCTCCTTTTGGGTTGCCCGCCCGCATTTTCAAAATCCTAAAGTTTCAGCGTGCGCAGCCTGAGCGCATTGGCGATCACAGAGACCGACGACAGGCTCATCGCCGCTGCCGCCAGCATGGGCGAGAGCAGCGTGCCGGTGAGCGGATAGAACACGCCGGCTGCGACTGGCACGCCGAGCGCGTTGTAGAGGAAGGCGAAGAACAGGTTCTGCTTGATGTTGGAAAGCGTGCCTTCAGCCAAATGGCGCGCCCGCACGATGCCGGTGAGGTCGCCTTTCAAGAGCGTGATGCCGGCGCTTTCCAGAGCGACGTCCGCGCCGGTGCCCATGGCGATGCCGACATCGGCGGTGCTGAGCGCCGGCGCATCGTTGATGCCGTCGCCGGCCATCGCCACAACCGCGCCACGGCCCTTGAGTTCCTCGACCAGTCTGGCCTTGTCGTCCGGGAGAAGGCCGGCGCGCACCCGCTTGATGCCGAGCTGCCTGGCGATGGCTTCGGCGGTGCGCTCGTTGTCGCCCGTGGCCATGACGATGACCATGCCGGCGTCCTGGAGCTTTTTGAGCGCTTCCGCTGCGGTCGGCTTGATCGGGTCGGACACGGCGACGATGCCGGCCGGCTTGCCGTCGATGGCGACGAGTACCGCCGAGCGCCCGTCAGCGCGCAGCGCATCGGCGCGTCCGGTAAGCGGCGCGGCATCGATGCCGAGGTCGGCGAAGAAGAGCGCGTTGCCGAGCGCGACCTTGCGTGTGCCGACTGTGCCGGAGACGCCCTTGCCGTTGACCGCCTCGAAACCGGTGGCGGATGCGACCGTGAGCTTGCGCACGTGTGCGCCGTCGACGATGGCGTCGGCCAAGGGATGCTCCGAGCCCTGTTCTATGGCGGCGGCGAGCGCCAGCACCTCGTCTTCGCCAAAGCCGTCGAGCGCGACAATGTCCGTAAGTTGAGGCTTACCTTCTGTCAGCGTGCCGGTCTTGTCGACGATCAGCGTATCGACGGCGGCGAGCCTTTCGAGGGCAGCGGCCTCCTTGATCAGCACGCCGGCCTGCGCGCCGCGCCCGGTGGCGGTCATGATCGACATCGGCGTGGCGAGACCGAGCGCACAGGGGCAGGCGATGATCAGCACCGACACCGCCGAGACGATGGCGTAGATCAGGCTGGGTTCGGGGCCGACCAGCAGCCAGGCGATGAAGGCGGCGATTGCCACCAGCACCACCGCCGGCACGAAGTAGAACGAGACGCGGTCGGCGAGACCCTGGATCGGGGCGCGGCTGCGCTGCGCCTTGGCGACCAGTTCGACGATCTGCGAAAGCGTGGTTTCGGCGCCGACCTTTTCGGCCAGCATGATGAGCGTGCCGTTCTTGTTCAAAGTGCCGCCGATGAGGCTGTCGCCTTCGGCCTTTGCGACCGGGATCGGCTCGCCGGTGATCATCGACTCGTCAATGGTCGAACGGCCCTCGACGACTGTGCCATCGACCGGGACCGATTCGCCGGGACGGATGCGCAGCCGCTCGCCGGCCTTGACGTCCGCAAGCGGCACGTCGCGTTCGCTGCCGTCGGCACCGATCAGCCGCGCCGTCTTGGGCGCGAGGTCGAGCAGGGTGCGGATGGCCGAGCCGGTCTTTTCGCGGGCGCGCAGTTCCAGCACCTGGCCGACGAAGACCAGCGCGACGATGACGGCGGCGGCCTCGAAATAGACCGGCACGGTTTCGCCATGGCCGCGCACTTCATGCGGGAACAGGTCGGGGAACAGGGTTGCCGCGACGCTGTAGAGATAGGCCGCGCCGACGCCGATGGAGATCAGCGTCCACATGTTGGGGCTGCGGTTGAGGATGGACGACCAGCCGCGCTTGAAGAAGGGCAGCGCCGCCCACAGGACGACCGGCGTGGCGAGCGCGAACTCGACCCAGGCTGCGGTGCGCTCGCCCAGCCAGTCGCGGAACGGCAGGCCGACCATCGGAGCCATGGCGATGACGAACAGCGGCAGCGCCAGGAGCGCGCTGACCCACAGGCGACGGGTGAAATCGACCAGTTCGGGGTTGGGGCCTTCCTCGCCGGTCGGCACGCCCATCGGCTCAAGCGCCATGCCGCAGATCGGGCAATCGCCCGGTTTGTCGCGGATGACCTCGGGATGCATCGGGCAGGTGTATTGCGTGCCCTTGGGCATTGGAGCGGGTGCCGGGCGGTCGCCGAGATATTTTTCGGGCTCGGCCTGGAACTTGGTCAGGCAGCCTTCGGAGCAGAAATAATACTTGGCCCCGTCATGGCGGTGGAAATGGCGGGCGCTGGCGCGGTCCACATTCATGCCGCAGACCGGATCCTTGGCAGTGATGTAGTCTTCAGGTGCTGCCTCGAACTTGGAGCGGCAGCCGTTGCAGCAGAAATGGAAGATGCGGCCCTTGTACTCCGCCGTCGGCTTGCCGGCGGCAGGATCGACGGTCATGCCGCAGACCGGATCGCGAACGATCATTTCAGCCTGAGGTGCTGCCTTGGCCGAGCAGCACGAGCCGTCGGCCGAATGGCCGTGCCCATGGTGGTTGTGCCCGTGGTGGGTGTGATCGTCGTGCGAATGCGCCATGGCGAGCCTCGAAATCGTTCCGTTCAGCCGAGATAGGGCTTCCAGTAACTGGAAGGTCAAGACCGCTTTGTAAAAATTGGATTTTCAACGAACCGCTAAAATACGATCCAATTCCATAACCCTACGTCATCGTAATCTATGTTAAGACGGATCATTATGGATCAACGCACGAAGCGGATAGCCGCCAGAACCTTGCTCGTTGTCGGCCCGGCCATCGTGGCGACCTTCACGATCTCGTTTTCGCTGCGCTGGTCGCTGGGTTTGACGATCGACTGGCTGGGCTGGATCGAATGCCTGACCATACCCATCGTCGTTGGCACGCCGATTGCCGTCTACATCTTCACCCAGGCCGAGAAGCTGCAGAAGACGCACGAGAAGCTGGAACAGTCGTTCGCCGACCTTGCCAAGGCGCATGAGCAGTTGAGTTTCGTCGCCAGCCACGACCAGATGACGGGCTTGCTCAACCGGGAAGGCTTCCTGCGCCATGTCGATGAGCAGCGCGACCGCAGCGAAGGGCATTATCTTTTGATCGTCGATGCCGATCACTTCAAGTCGGTCAACGACCGCTACGGCCATCCCAAGGGCGACGAGGCGCTGGTGAAGATCGCCCGCGCTTTGCAATATGCGGTGCGCCGCAAGGACATCGTCGGCCGCATCGGCGGCGAGGAGTTTGCCATCCTGCTGGTTTCGGTCAGCAAGGATGAGGCCATGCAGATGGCGGAGCTTGTTCGCCGGCAAGTGCAGTGCATTCCGTGGCAGACGGAAGACCAGGATGGATCTGCGCTGACCGTCAGCATCGGCGGCGCCGAAGTCGGACGCCGTCGCGTCAAGTTTCCGGAAGTCATGCGGCAGGCCGACCGCTGCCTTTATGAGGCCAAGCGGCAGGGCCGCAACCGCGTCTCGTTCGACTATGTTTTGTCGGCGGTGGCCTGAAACACTAAGCCACCGTTGCGACAAGCCCATACCGTTTGCCGTAAAAACAGGATATAGACGCCGCCGAAACGAAGAGGCGTTCCGGCGCATATGGCGAAAATCTCCCTCAAGCTGGATGAGCTGATCGACGGCGAGGCACTGCGCCGCGAGCTTTCGGCGCTGGTGGTCGAAAATGCCGCCTCCGCGCCCGAAACGCGCGCGGCCGTGCTCAACCTCCTCAAGGACCGCAGGGCGGCCGGCATGAAAATTGCCGAGGCGCTGCTGAAGAAGGACGGCGGCGGCACCGCCTGCGCGGCAAGGCTGTCGCATGTCATGGACGAGATCGTGCGCGCCCTTTACGACTTTGCCGCCAGCCACGTCTATCCGGCCAAGAACCCGTCGGCTGCCGAACGCATGGCGGTGGTTGCCGTCGGCGGCTATGGGCGCGGCACGCTTGCCCCCGGCTCCGACCTCGACCTGTTGTTCCTGCTTCCCTACAAGCAGACGCCGTGGGGCGAGCAGATCGTCGAATACATGCTCTACATGCTGTGGGACATGGGGCTGAAGGTCGGCCACGCCACCCGCAACATCGACGAATGCATCCGCCTTTCGCTGTCCGACATGACCATCCGCACCGCCGTGCTCGAAACGCGCTTTTTGTGGGGCGAGGAGAAGCTGTGCCAGGAGCTTCTGAAGCGGTTCGACAAGGAGGTTGTCGCTTCGACCGGGCTCGAATATGCGCAGGCCAAGCTTGCCGAGCGCGATACGCGCCACGCCAAGGCCGGCGAAAGCCGCTATCTGGTCGAGCCGAACGTCAAGGACGGCAAGGGCGGGCTGCGCGACCTGCACACGCTGTTCTGGATCGGCAAGTATTTCTACCGCGTGCGCACCGGCGCTGAACTGGTCGGCAAGGGTGTCTTCACCCAGAGCGAATACCGGCAGTTCCTGAAGTCGGAGGACTTCTTGTGGGCGGTGCGCTGCCACATGCATTTCCTGACCGGCAAGGCCGAGGAGCGGCTGCATTTCGACATCCAGCGCGATATCGCCGAGCGGCTTGGCTACACCAGCCACCCCGGCCTGTCGGCGGTCGAACGCTTCATGAAGCACTACTTCCTGATCGCCAAGGAGGTCGGCGACCTCACCCGCATTTTCTGCGCGGCGCTGGAAGAAGAGCAGGCCAAGCATGTGCCGGGCTTCAACCGCATGATCACCGGCTTCTCGCGCCGCCGCCGCAAGCTTGCCGGCACCAGCGACTTCATTCTCGACAATCATCGCCTCAACGTTGCCGACGACGAAGTGTTCGAGCGCGATCCGATCAACCTGGTGCGGCTGTTCTGGTTCGCCGACCGGCACGGGCTGGAGTTCCACCCCAATGCGCTGAAGCTGGTGACGCGCTCGCTGCGGCTGGTCGACAAGAACCTGCGGCGCAACGCCGAGGCCAACAGGCTGTTCCTCGATATCCTGACCTCGGACCGCTATGCCGAGCTCAATTTGCGCCGCATGAACGAATCCGGCCTGTTGTCGAAGCTTATTCCGGACTTCGGCAAGATCGTCGCCATGATGCAGTTCAACATGTACCACCATTATACGGTGGACGAGCATCTGATCCGCTGCGTCGGCGTGCTGGCCGAGATCGAGCGCGGCGACGACGCCAAGGTGCATCCGTTGTCGCATTCGCTGATGCCGGGCTTGAGGAAGAGCCGCGACGCGCTCTACGTCGCCGTGCTGCTGCACGACATCGCCAAGGGACGGCCCGAGGACCATTCGGTCGCCGGCGCACGAATTGCCCGCAGGCTGGGTCCGCATATGGGCCTCTCGGCTGCCGATACCGAGACGGTGGCGTGGCTGGTGGACAATCACCTCGTCATGTCGATGACGGCGCAGACGCGCGACCTCAACGACCGCAAGACCATCGAGGATTTCGCCGCAATCGTGCAGTCGGTGGAGCGGCTGAAGCTTCTGCTGATCCTGACGGTCTGCGACATACGCGGCGTCGGGCCGGGCGTGTGGAACGGCTGGAAAGGGCAGTTGCTGCGCAATCTTTATTACGAGACCGAGCTTCTGTTGACCGGCGGCTTTTCGGAGATGTCGCGGGCCGAGCGCGCCGCGGAAGCGCGCGACAAGCTGGCCGCCGCCCTGACCGGCTGGACCGAGGAAGCGCGGCGCGCCTATGTCGGCCTGCACTATGAGAATTACCTCTTGACCGTCGACGTCGCCGATCAGGTCCGCCACGCCGAGTTCGTGCGCGAGGCTGATGCGGCTGGCCGGAAACTGGCCACCATGGTCAAGACGCATGAGTTCGAGGCGGTGACCGAGATCACCGTCTTGGCGCAGGATCATCCGCGCCTGCTGTCGGTGATCGCGGGCGCTTGCGCTGCGGCGGGCGGCAACATCGTCGATGCGCAGATTTTCACCACCTCCGATGGCCGGGCGCTGGACACCATCCTGATCAGCCGCGAATTCGATCTCGACGAGGACGAGCGCCGCCGCGCCGAACGGGTCGGCAAGCTGATCGAGGACGTGCTGTCGGGCAGGGCCTGGCTGCCGGAGATGATCGCGAAGCGCACCAAGCCGAAGCGCGGCGCCAAGGTGTTCCGCATTCCGCCGCATGCCGAGATCCGCAACAGCCTGTCCAACCGCTTTTCGGTGATCGAGGTGGAGGGGCTGGATCGGCCGGGCCTGTTGTCGGAGATCACCGGGGCGCTGTCCGACCTGTCGCTCGACATTGCGTCCGCCCACATCACCACCTTCGGCGAGAAGGTCATCGACACCTTCTATGTCACCGACCTGACCGGGCAGAAGATCGACAACCCGGCGCGCGTCAAGCAGATCCGCTCCAAGCTGGTCGAAGCGCTGGAAGGTTCCGGGCTGGAGCAGCTTGCCAAGTCGAAAGCCGCGGCGGAATAGAGTGAGAGCCGGTTTCTTGAAATCCTCCCCATTTGCGGCGGTCGCACGATGAGCCTGGTGAAGAAATTCGCGACGGTCGCCTCAGGCACGCTGGTGAGCCGCGTGCTTGGCTTCACGCGCGAGATGCTGATGGCGGCAGCACTTGGCACCGGGCCGGTGGCCGATGCCTTCTACGCCGCGTTCCAGTTTCCCAACACATTTCGCCGGCTGTTTGCGGAGGGCGCCTTCAACACCGCCTTCGTGCCGCTGTTTGCCAAGGAGATCGAGGCCGACGGCATCGACGGCGCGCGGCGTTTTTCGGAGGAAGTGTTCGGCGTCCTGTTCAGCGCGCTGATCGTTTTGACCATCGCCATGGAACTGGCGATGCCGCTTCTGGTGCGCACCATCATCGCGCCGGGCTTCGCCGACGATCCGGAAAAATACGATCTGACCGTGGCGTTGGCCACGATCATGTTTCCCTATCTGGTGTGCATGTCGCTGGCCTCGATGATGGCCGGCATGCTGAATTCGCTGAGGCGCTACTTCGCCGCCGCGATTGCGCCGGTGTTTTTGAACGTCATCCTGATCGGCGTGCTTTACCAGGCGTGGCGCAGCGGCGCTGACGGCCTGTCGGTCGGCTATGCGATGGCCTGGGGCGTGATGGCGGCGGGCGTTGTGCAACTGGCGATCGTATGGATCGCCGCCCGCAATGCCGGCATCTCCATCGGCTTCAAGCGGCCGCGCCTGACGCCGCGGGTGAAGCGGCTTTTGTTGCTGGCGTTGCCGGCGGCGGTGACCGGTGGCATCACCCAGATCAACACGCTGATCGGCACGGCGATTGCGTCGACGCAGGACAGCGCCGTGTCCTCGCTGGCGCTGGCGGACCGCGTCTATCAACTGCCGCTCGGCGTCGTCGGCATAGCGGTGGCGATCGTGCTTTTGCCGGAACTGTCGCGGGCGCTGAAGGCGAACAACATGGTCGAAGCGGCCAATCTGCAGAACCGCTCGGTCGAGTTCGTGCTGTTTTTGACCCTGCCGGCGGCGGCAGCACTTCTGGTGTTTTCCGAGCCGATCGTGCGGCTGCTCTATGAGCGCGGTGCCTTTGCGGCGAACGGTTCCACGCCGACGGTCGCCGCGATCCTTGCCATCTTCGGCCTCGGCCTGCCGGCGTTTGTGCTGATCAAGGCGTTCACGCCGGGCTACTTCGCCCGCGAGGACACGAAGACGCCGATGATCTTTGCCGCCATTTCGGTCGCGGTGAATGTTGGCTTTGCGCTCGCCCTATTTCCGCGCATGGGCGCTCCGGGCATTGCGGTGGCCTCCGCGGTCGCCGGATGGGTCAACGCGCTGATGCTGCTGGTGGGTCTGGTGCGGCGTGGCCACTGGCAGCGCGAGGCCGCATTGATGAAGCGCATTCCGAGGCTGGTGCTGGCCTCGGCTTTGATGGGAGCTGCACTTTACCTTGCCGGCATCTGGTTCGCGCCGTGGCTTGGGTCTTCGGCTCCGCTCGTCACCAAGGCTACGGCGGTGGCGGCATTGTCGGGGGCCGGGGCTGTGCTTTACTTTGTCGTTGCCTTCGCCATCGGCGGTGCGGATATGGGGATGATCCGCCGCAATGTCCGGCGCGGCGCGGCGCGCCCAGACGCTTCAGAGAAATAAGGACAAAAAAGAAAGGGCGTTGCCGCCCTTTCAAAGCCGGAGTCAAACCACTCCGGAAATTGCCGCGTCGAAGGCTTACTTCAGCGCTGCTGCAGCGTGCTCGGCATGCTGCTGGTGACCCTGGAACAGCTTCAGGCCGGTCTCGAGCAGGCTCTTCAGCTCGGGATTGGTAGCCGACGGGATGAGCAGCGTCTCGAGAGCGCCGTTGACCTGGGCGTGGTAGGCAACTTCGTTGTCGATATAGGCCTTGTCGAAGGCAGCGCCGTCGAGCTTGGACAGTTCGTCACGCTTGGCGGCAGCGGCGGCAGCCAAAGCCTTCGAGGTGTCGTTGTCTTCCGGCGTAACGTTCAGCTTCTTGACGAGGTCGAGTGCCTGGACGTTGACGGCTTCGTGGTCGGCCAGCATCGAGTTGGCGAAATCGACGACTTCCTTGGTCTTGGACTTCTCGACTGCGAGCTTGGCAGCCTCGATGTCGATGACGCCGGCGGTGTAGGCGATGTGGGCGATCTGCGGATCGGTCGGCTTGTCGGCAGCCTGGGCAAAGCCGACGGTGCCGAGCAGGAAAGCGGCCACAACGGCCAGGTTCAACTTGGTGGTCATGTAGAACTCCATTTTTTCAGGCGCGGCAGGGTGCGCGCCACCTTCTGACGCTGCTTGGATGCGCGGCCTGTCGAAACGTTCCCGGCTTTTCGGCAGATAGCGGAAACAATCTCGCGCGATGGAGTTTTCAGGGAGAGTTGGAAGATGGTTGCCGGTTTCAGGTCTCCCCGGTTTCAGGTCTCCTTGGGGTCGCTCGGAAAGCCGAGCCTCTTCATTACTTTCTCCGTAACGCTGGCGCAGCGCTCGCCGGCAAACGGAAAGGCATCGCCAAGCACTTCGCCAACCTGTGCTTCCATGCGCTCGCGCAACAGCTTGCGGGCGCGAAACAGCCGGGTCTTCACGGTCTCCGGCTTGATGTCGAGAAGTTCGGCGGTCTCTTCCGTGCTGAGGCCCTCGATCGCGCGCGCCATGAACACGGCGCGAAAGCTTTCGGGCAGGCTGTCTGTGGTCTTTTCAACCAGTTCGAGGATTTGTCTTTGTGCCATGTGTCGTTCCGGATCGTCCGGGCTCGCGGTGTTGGGAAATGCGATGATCTGTGCGCTGTCTGGGCCGGGATGCGCCGGCGGCACGGTGGGAAAACGTCGCTTCTTGCGCAGGCGCGCGATCGACTCGTTGATGACGATGCGCGACAGCCAGCTTGCCAGCGCCGCGTCGCCGCGGAAGTCCGCGAGATGGGAAAAGGCGCTGAGGTAAGCCTCCTGCAGCACGTCTTCCGCTTCACTGTCATCAACGAGAATGCTTCGCGCCAGCCGGTATAGCCTCTGGTTGTATCGTGTCATGATGGTGCGCAACGCGGTGGCATCCTGCGCCATTGCCAGACGGACCAGCGTCTGGTCGTCAAGGTCGCCAGCGCGCCTCAGCGCACTTTGCTCCGGCAACGGCATTAGAATTCCTCCGTCCGGCCCATTGGATGGCCGGCGGGAAAAAACGTTCCCGCCAAGGTTGTTTTATCACGAGGGGGCCGGGGTCACCATGCGGCAGTTCAGGCCGCGCGGGGGGTAATCCTGGCGAGGCTGTCGCCGAGCGCTCGCCTGCGCTCCATGATTTCGAAATCATGCTGAAGCCCGAGGAAGAACCCGTCCGACATGCCGAAATAACGCGCCAGCCGCAGATCGGTGTCGGCGGTTACCGCGCGTTTGCCCAGCACGATCTCGTTGATACGGCGCGGCGGCACGCCGATGGCGCGCGCCAGCGCGTTCTGGCTGAGCTTTAACGGTTCCAGGAATTCCTGCGCCAGAATCTCGCCCGCGTGCGGATTGTGGATGAGGTCTTCAGTGGTAGTCGATGATGCAGACATCCTGAGGCCCTCCTTCGGTCCATGAAAAACAGATGCGCCACTGGTCGTTTATCCTGATCGAGAATTTCCCTTTCAGATCGCCTTTGAGCGCTTCGAGGCGATTGCCGGGTGGAATGCGCAGGTCATCCAGTTTGCGAGCCTGGTTGAGCAGGCGGAGCTTGACCAGCGCCTTGTCCTGAATGTCCGAGGGCAGATGGCGACTGCGCAATCCGCCCCAGATCTTCTCTGTTTCCCGGTCGGCAAAGCTCAGGATCATGACAAATCATAACGCATAACGTTATGTGGTGCAATATTGCCGCTCTCATGGAACTTGACCGGCAAATGGGTGTCGTCCATAAGCGCGCCGTCGAAAGACGTCGCCACGCAGGTTTAAAAAGCCGCACGATCCTCCCCGAGAAGCCGGCAGCTTTTCAAGGTCATGCGCGAACGGCCCTCCACAAGCCATGAGGACATCATGACCGCCTTCAAGCCCCTCGTTTTCTCAGGCGTCCAGCCGACCGGAAACCTGCATCTCGGCAATTATCTCGGCGCGATCAAGAAGTTCGTCGCCTTGCAGGAGACCTCCGACTGCATCTATTGCGTCGTCGACCTGCATTCGCTGACCGCGCAACTGGTGCATGACGACCTCAAGGACCAGACGCGCCAGATCACCGCTGCCTTCCTTGCTTCCGGCATCGACCCGAAGAAGCATATCGTCTTCAACCAGTCGCGGGTGATGCAGCATGCCGAACTGGCCTGGATCTTCAATTGCGTGGCGCGCATCGGCTGGATGAACCGCATGACGCAGTTCAAGGACAAGGCCGGCAAGGACCGCGAGAACGCCTCGCTCGGCCTGCTCGCCTATCCGAGCCTGATGGCGGCCGACATCCTCGTCTACCGCGCCACCCATGTGCCGGTCGGCGAGGACCAGAAGCAGCATCTGGAGCTGACGCGCGACATCGCCCAGAAATTCAACAACGACTTTTCCGCCCGCATCGCCGAACTCGGCATCGGTGTCGAGATGAAGGTCGGCGACGAGACCGTGAACGGCTTTTTCCCGATTACCGAGCCGGTGATTGGCGGGCCGGCCGCGCGCATCATGAGCCTGCGCGACGGCTCGAAGAAGATGTCGAAGTCCGATCCGTCGGACCTGTCGCGCATCAACCTGACCGACGATGCCGACACCATTTCGAAAAAGATCAAGAAGGCCAAGACCGATCCCGAGGCGTTGCCAAGTGAAGTCGATGGGCTGGCCAGCCGGCCCGAGGCGGAAAACCTCGTCGGCATCTATGCCGGTCTTGCCGAGATCACCAAGGAAGCCGTGCTGAAGCAGTATGGCGGCCAGCAGTTCTCGGTGTTCAAGCCGGCGCTGGCCGACCTTGCCGTGGACAAGCTTGCCCCGGTGGCGAGCGAGATGCGCCGCATTTCAGCCGACCGTGCCTATGTCGACGCCGTTCTGAAGGACGGCGGCGAGCGGGCCGGCGCGTTGGCCGAAAAGACGATGCGCTCGGTGCGCGACATCATCGGCCTTTTGCAGGACTAGTCTACATTCACCCACGCGCGGCGAGGAAGCCGGGCAGTTCGGCAACCGATCCGAGCACGACATCGGCAATCGGCGACAGGCTTTCGAGCGTGCCGGTGCCGGACAGAACGCCGATGGCAAGGCCGCAGCCGCCGGCCCGCGCCATTTCGAGATCGTGGCGGTTGTCACCGACCATCGCGATCTCCGTCGGCTTCAGCCCGGTGAGGTCGCAAAAGGCAACGACGGTGTCCGGCGCCGGTTTCGGATTGGCCACAGCATCGTAGCCATAGGCGGCGTCGAACAGTTGCGCGATGGATAGCGTGGCCAGCGTCCGTTCGCAGCCGAGCGTGGAATCGTTGGTGGCGACGCCCAGCCGGTACGGCCTGGCATGCAGCGTGTTGAGCGCGTCGATGATGCCCGGCAACGGCACCGCAAGCGCGGCGCCCTGTTCGGTGGTGATGATGTTGAACCGCTCGACCGCCGCGATCTGCTCGGCGCGCGAAAGATGCGGCAGCCACAATTCGATCACGTCGAGATTGGTGCCGGCGGCAAACACCGAATCCGCCTTGAAGCGGCGGGTCTTCGGGTCGAGCCCGGCAGCGGCGAGAAGCTGGTCGGCTTGCGTGCGGTCGCCTTCGGCAGCTTCCAGCGCCATGAAATCGGCAACGCCGGACCATGTCGCGTTGAAATCGACAAGGGTGCCGTCCTTGTCGAAGAGGATTCCCTTGATGTCGGCCAAAACCTACCCTCTCAAATGGTGGATATATGCCACCAGCCCCGCCGTCGACGCATCCCTGCCAGCGGCATCCTGCTTGCCTTCGACGACAGGCAGAAGCTGCGTCGCCAGTTCCTTGCCCAGTTCGACGCCCCACTGGTCGAACGAGTTGATGTCATAAAGCACGCCTTCGACGAAAACGCGATGCTCATAGAGCGCGATCAGGCGGCCGAGCGTGCGTGGGTCGAGGCTCTGGTAGAGGATGGTGAGCGAGGGCCGGTTGCCGGAAAAGACGCGGTGCGGCGCGATCTTTTCGACTTGCTCGGGTCTCACGCCCTTGGCCAGCATCTGGGTCCGCGCCTCCTCCAGCGTGCGGCCCTTCATCAGCGCTTCGGACTGGGCGAGGCAGTTGGCCAGCAAAAGATCGTGATGATGTTGCAGGTCGGGCTCGTGGCCGTTGGCCGCCGCGAGGAATTCGACCGGGATGATGTCGGTGCCCTGGTGCAGGAGCTGGAAGAAGGCATGCTGGCCGTTGGTGCCGGGCTCGCCCCACACCAGCGGTCCGGTGGGCGTCGGAACGGGGCCGCCTTCGAGCGTGACGCTCTTGCCGTTCGATTCCATGTCGAGCTGCTGGAGATAGGCAGGCAGCCGCGACAGGCGCTGGTCATAAGGGATGACGGCGCGGGCCGGATAGCCGCACACCACGCGGTGCCACCAGCCGACGAGGCCAAGCAGCGCCGGCAGGTTCTTCGCCAGCGGCGCGGTGCGGAAATGCTCGTCCATCTCATGCGCGCCGGCTAGCATGGCGCGAAAATTCTTCGGGCCGACGGCGATCATCACTGGCAGGCCGATCGCGCCCCACACTGAATAGCGGCCGCCGACCCAATCCCAGAAGCCGAACACGCGCTCCGGGGCGATGCCGAACTTCGCCACGAGGTCGAGCGCGGTGGAGACGGCGGCGAAATGCTTGCCGACGGCGTTGGGGCCGAGCGCCTTTTCGATCCAGCGCCGCGCGGTCTCGGCATTGGTCATCGTCTCGACGGTGGTGAAGGTCTTGGAGGCGATGATGAAGAGCGTCGTCTCGGCGTTGAGCCGTTTGAGCGTGTCGTGGATGTGCGCGCCGTCGATGTTGGAGACATAGTGCGCGCGCGGGCCGTCATGGTAGGGCGCGAGCGCCAGCGTCGCCATGGCCGGACCGAGGTCCGAACCGCCGATGCCGATATTGACGATGTCGGTGATCGCCTTGCCGGTCGCGCCCTTGGCCTTGCCGGAGCGCACCTCGTCGGCAAAGGCGCTCATGGCGTCGAGCACGGCATTGACGTCGGCCTGCACGTCCTGCCCGTCGAGGGTCAGGCCCTTGCCGTCGAGATTGCGCAGCGCGGTGTGCAGCACGGCGCGGTCTTCGGTCAGGTTGATGTGCTGGCCGGAAAACATCGCTGCCCGGCGTCCCTCGACATCGGCCGCTTTTGCGATCTTGACGAGCAGGTCCATCGTCTTCTGGTCGACGGCGCATTTCGACCAGTCGAGCAGGAGATCGCCATCGGATGCGGAAAAGCGGCTGAAGCGCTTGGCATCAGTGGCGAAAGCCGCGCGCATGTCGGCGGGTGCGGCAGCGCGATGATCGCGCAGGGCGGCGAGGTTTTCTCGGAAAGACGGTTTATCCACGGGGCGGCTCCAGAGACGGCATGATTGGCACTCTAGCAGACCTCAGTTGGTCGCGGCGAGGCTTGAGGCAAGTTCTCTAAACCAATTTCAATCGATTGAATAGCGACTGTAGGCCGGGACATCCTTGTCTGGCCGCATCGTGATCGATCACTGGCATAAATCCTAGCGATCAGAAAAATTGATTGGCTTAATCACTTGTGCCACGGCACATTCGACTGGTCCACAAAACGAAAAAGACTGACCACCCAGGGCACCGAACCCAAGACCCGATAAAAAAAGACCGACGACCGAGGAAACTCCCATGCCACAGCGAAATGACACGGCCATTTGGTCGGGCCTGTTCCGCATTTCGGCGGAATCCGGCCAGACCCTCCAGGCGCAGATCAGGCAGGCGATCGTTGCAGCCATTCTCGACAGGCAGATTGCCGCCTCCATGCCGCTTCCCTCATGCCGCATCCTGGCCGAAAAACTCGGCGTGGCGCGCGGCACCGTGGTGCTGGCGTTCCAGCAACTGGTGGACCAGGGCTTCCTCGTGGCGCGCGAGCGCCGCGGCCATTTCGTCAATCCCGAAGTTCTGGCGACACCGGCCAAGCCGCAAAAAGCGCTCGAGCAGGCCAATGAGATCGACTGGAAGGCGCGCTGCCAGATATTGGCCAGCGACATGCCGCCGCCGGCCAAGCACGACAACTGGATCAAGTCGTCCTATCCGTTCGTCTACGGCCAGTTCGACCCGGCGTTGTTCCCGACCGCCGAGTGGCGCGAATGCAATCGCATGGCGCTGGCGGTGCTGGAAATCCGCAGCTGGGCCTCCGACATGGTCGACCGCGACGACCCGTTGCTGATCGAGCAGATCCAGGCAAGGCTTCTGCCGCGCCGCGGCATCTTCGCCAATCCGGACGAGATCATCGTTACGCTGGGCGCGCAGAACGCGCTCTACATGCTGGCGACGCTTTTGATGACCAAGGGCTCGAAGGTGGCGATGGAAGATCCGGGCTACCCGGATGCGCGTTCGATCTTCAGACTGGCAGGCGCGCAAACGCTGCCGGTGCCGGTCGATCAGTCCGGTATCGTGACGTCATCCATCCCGTCGGATGCGGGCTTTGTCTTCGTCACGCCGAGCCATCATTGTCCGACCATGGTGCCATTGTCCGACGAGCGGCGGCAGGACCTTCTGGCGCGGGCCAACCGCAACAACCAGATCATCATCGAGGACGGCTATGACAGCCAGTTGCTCGACGAAGCGCCGCAGCAGGCGCTGAAGAGCGTCGATCGCTCGGGGCGGGTGATCTATGTCGGCTCGATGTCGAAGACCCTGGCGCCGGGCCTGAGGCTTGGCTACATCGTCGCTTCCGCCGGGCTGATCGCGGAACTGCGCGCGCTGCGCCGCTTCATGCTGCGCCACCCGCCAGCCAACAACCAGCGCGCGGTGGCGCTGTTCTTGTCGCTCGGCCATCACGAGGCGCTGGTGCGGCGGCTGTCGTCGGCCTTCGAAGAGCGCCGCAAGCGCCTGGTCCATGCCATTTCCGCATTCCTGCCGGAATGGAGCTCGACCAATTCGGCCGGCGGCACCTCGCTTTGGCTGGAAGGGCCGCGCGGCACCGATTCGCGCGACCTTGCCATCGCTGCCGCCAGCCGGTCCGTCATCATCGAGCCGGGCGGCCGCTTCTTCGACCAGAACGAAAAGCCGTCGCGCTTCATGCGGCTGGGCATTTCCTCGATCGCCTTGCAGCACATCGAGCCCGGTATCCGCGAGCTTGCAACGGCGGCTGGCCGCCGCCCCGCAGCCGCCTGACCTACCCGTTGCCGCGCATTTCCCGCAGGAGATGCGCGGCATTCTTCTGGCCCATCTGGTGAAATTTTCTGGCCCATGGTCTGTGCCAATGGCGAGAGCATAGTCACGCAAAATGGGAACAAGGCCGGCAAGCGGTGGATCAACCATCGAGGTTAGGCTTTTCTGCAACCAGGAGGACCAGCCATGTCCGTAGTGGCTGAAAAGCAGGAAGAATCGACCGATCAAAGGGCGCGACGCGCCGGTGGACGCGAGGCAAGGCGTGCGATGCGGGCTGCGCCGCTGGCTGACGACGTCAGGCCGATACGGCCCGGAATGGAGGGCGGCAGGTATAAGCCGTTGGACCAGAACGACCTCGAGCGCATCCACGAGGCGGTGCTCACGGTTCTCGAAACGGTCGGTTTCGCCAACGCCATCCCGTCCTGCAGCGCGGCGCTGGCACGGGCCGGCGCGATCCTCAGCGAGGACGGCCGCATCCGCTTTCCGCGCAATCTGGTGCTCGATACGATCAAGCGCGCGGCGCGCAATTTCACGCTGCACGGGCAGGACCCGAAGCATGACATGGTGATCCAGGGCAAGCGCGTGCACTATGGCACCGCGGGCGCTGCCGTGCATCTGGTCGATGTCGAGAAGCGCCAGTACCGCGAGTCGCTGGTACAGGACATCTACGACGCCGCCCGCCTCGTCGATGGGCTCGACAACATCCATTTCTTCCAGCGCCCGATGGTGCCGCGCGACATTCCAGATCCGCTCGAGATGGACTTCAACACGCTCTACGCCTGCGTGATGGGGACGTCGAAACATGTCGGCACCTCGTTCACCGTGCGCGAGAACGTCAAGCCGGCGCTGGAGATGCTCTATGCGATTGCCGGCGGCGAGGAGAATTTCCGGGCGCGCCCGTTCGTCTCCAACTCGAACTGCTTCGTCGTGCCGCCGATGAAGTTCGCCGAGGACGCCTGCGGCGTGCTCGAAGCCTGCGTCGAAGGCGGCATTCCGATCCTGCTTCTGTCGGCGGGACAGGCGGGCGCGACGGCACCGGCGGCGATTGCCGGCGCGGTGGTGCAGGCGGTGGCCGAAGTGCTGGCCGGCCTCGTCTACGTCAATGCCATCAAGCCCGGACATCCGGCGATCTTCGGCACATGGCCGTTCGTGTCGGATTTGCGGACTGGCGCCATGTCTGGCGGCTCGGCCGAACAGGCGGTGCTGACTTCGGCTTGCGCCCAGATGGCGCAATTCTACGACCTGCCCGGCGGCTCGGCGGCCGGCATGTCGGACTCCAAGCTGCCCGATATCCAGGCGGGTTACGAAAAAGGCATCACCAATGTCATGGCCGGCCTGTCGGGGCTGAACCTCGTCTATGAATCGGCAGGCATGCACGCCTCGCTGCTCGGCTTTTGCCTCGAGAGCCTGATTATCGACAACGACATGCTCGGCCATTGCCTGCGCTGCGTGCGCGGGGTCGAGGTGACCGAAGACGCGCTGTCCATCGCCACCATCTCGGAAGTGTGCCTGAACGGCCCCGGCCACTATCTGGGCAACGAGCAGACGCTGAAGCTGATGCAGACGGAATATTTCTATCCGGCGGTGGGCGACCGGTTTTCGCCCAAGGAATGGAACGAGAAGGGCCGTCCCGATATCCTGATCCGGGCAATCGCGGAAAAGAAGCGAGTGCTGGCCGAAGTGTTCCCTCGCCACGTTTCGCGCGCGACCGACGACAAGCTGCGCCAGCGCTTCGAGGATCTGATCAAGCTGCCGAGAAGCGGCATGGGCGGGTAGTTATTCAGGTGAGGGCGGCCTGCAAATCGCAGCTTTCTGCGCTTCCGGTGCTCACGTACCTTAAAGTACGTTCCGCTCCGGTTCTCGAAAGCTACGATTTTCGGCGCGCCCTGACCTGAAAACCTCGCGCACTCCCCAAAGCGCTGCGCGCCACGCGTAGGGGACTCAGGCTTTCACCTCGCCGATCGACCACGGCAGCACCTCGCCGCCGCGGAACACGACCACTTCCTTCTCATCGACCGGCACCGCCGACAGGGCGCTTGACGGGCGCTTGAGAAGCGTGAGCGTGCCCTTGTTCGGCTCGAGACCGTGGAAACGCGCGCCGTTCAGCGAGGCAAAGGCCTCGAAGCGGTCGAGCGCGCCCTCTTCGTCGAAAACCTGGACATAAGTCTGCAAGGCGGTGACGCCGCCGAAAATGCCGGCCGAGCAGCACTCGGCCTCCTTTGCGCCGCGCACATGCGGGGCGGTGTCGGTGCCGATCATGAAGCAGCTTTCGCCCGATGTGACGGCTTTGCGCAGCGCGAGGCGATGGCTTTCGCGCTTGGCCACCGGCAGGCAGTAGAGATGTGGGCGCAGGCCGCCCTGGAAGATCGAGGTGCGGTTGATGACGAGGTGATGTGGCGTGACGGTTCCGGCAACGCGCGGTGCATGTGCGCGCACGATATCGACCGTGCCGGCAGTGGTGACGTGCTCGATCACCGCTTTCAGGCCCTGATGCCGCTTGAGCAGCGGCAGCAGGCTCTTTTCCATGAACACTTCTTCGCGGTCGAAAATGTCGACTGAAGGGTCGGTCGATTCGCCGTGGATCAGCACCGGCATGCCGATCTTTTCCATGCGCTCCAGAACGGGCGCCAGCCCGACAAGGTCGGTGACGCCATGGTGCGCGTTGGTGGTGGCGCCTGCCGGATAGAGCTTGGCGGCGATCCAGACGCGCTCGGAAAAGCCGCGTTCGATTTCATCCGGGCTGGTGTGGTCGGTGAGATAGCAGGTCATCAGCGGCTGGAAATCGGAACCGGCCGGCCGTGCAGACATGATGCGCTCACGGTAGGCGATGGCGTCGGCCACGCTCGTCACCGGCGGCACGAGATTGGGCATGACGATGCCGCGGGCGAACTGCGCCGCTGTGAACGGCAGCACGGCCTTGAGCATCTCGCCGTCGCGCAGGTGAATGTGCCAGTCGTCCGGCCGGCGGATGGTGATCGAAGGCACGGCGTCCGCAGCATCCGCCGTCGCGTCGAAAAGCTCGCCGATGTTCATCGCATTCCCCCTTCGCAGCCGGAACCGGCACTACTTGTGAGCAGCGATATACATGGCTTGCCGCCGAATGGCAGGGTTTTATTGAGGCGATGCTTTGCGCGTCGTTTTCAGGCGTGGCCGTGCGAGATCAGGCGGTTCAGCACCGGCTGCAGCCGGTCGGGCGTAATCGGCTTGGCCACCACGACATCGATCAGGCCCGACAGCGACAGGTTCTCCGGTGAGCCGGTGCGGTTGGAAAGCAGTATGACCGAGGGTCTTGATTGGCCCGATGCACGCCGCAATGCGGCAATTGTCGGCATCAGGGCATCGCAGTCCTTGTTGTCGGCGCCGCCGTCGAGAACAATGGCGCCGGGTACCATGGCCAGCAGGATCTTCGTCGCTGTTTCGGGTGTTTCCGGGACCGGCTTAAGTCCCAATCCCTCGATGATCTTAGAAACCACCACCTGATTGATGCGGGATTTTCCGACGATCACGACTTTAGACATGTCCACGACCAGTTCACCTTGCCCGCCTCTCGCGGTTCTGGAGGTCTCGTCGTTTCTTTCGGTATGCGTAGGCAAGGCGACTTTACACCAATACTTCAATTCAAGGTTGAAAGGAGTAGAACCTTTGGTTGATGTGGCAAGCCGTGTCAAGGACCAAAAAAGTGGCCCGGACCATGTTCGCCGTAGGTTGAGTAAGGCAAATTCCGATGCAGATGTCTATAGGGTCTAGCCCATGCGGGCTGCGCGCTCAAAGCGCCGTGGAAATGGCATCGGGCACCGCGACGATGGACCCGAAAAGCCCGCGAGTCGAAGCGGTTCCGACTATAGAGACGGTCGAATGTCCCGCCTGAAACGAAACCACCCGCACGTCGAACGCGCGGGTGGTCACCAAATCGTGAGCTTGCTCGGATCGAAGAATCGATGCCGGATCAGCTATGACTTTGCGTAACGATCACCGGGATGAGCAGGTCGCCCCAGTTGCCGTCGCCGCCGTGATGACGGGCGGAGCGAACCAGTTCGACCGATACGCCGGCTTCGACCGCCTTCATCACCGACTGGTTGAGGCGGTGCAGGTCGTTGGCCAGCATGCGGATGGTCGCCTGCTGATCGGTGTTCATGGCCGACGACTGTTCCTCGGCCCTTTCCTTGACTCGGCTGATCGAAGCCATTTCGGTTCTCCCTGGAAATTGACGTCTTTCTGGACGTCGGTGCTGGTTATTCCGCAGCCGGCTTGAACTGGGCCTGCTCGGTCGATTCCTTCATTGCGGTGGTGGACGACTGGCCGCCGGTGATGGCAACGGACACGGCGTCGAAATAGCCGGTGCCGACTTCGCGCTGGTGCTTGGTCGCCGTGTAGCCGTTGACCTCTGCCGCGAACTCCGCCTCCTGCAACTCCGAATAGGCTGCCATCTGACGATCCTTGTAGCCGCGCGCCAGTTCGAACATGCCGTAGTTGAGCTGGTGGAAGCCAGCCAGCGTGATGAACTGGAACTTGTAGCCCATGGCGCCGAGCTCGCGCTGGAACTTGGCGATGGTAGCGTCGTCGAGGTTCTTTTTCCAGTTGAACGACGGCGAGCAGTTGTAGGCCAGCATCTTGCCGGGATGGGCCTTGCGCACCGCTTCGGCGAACTTCTTCGCCTGGCCGAGATCAGGCTTCGAGGTTTCCATCCAGATCAGGTCGCAATTGGGCGCATAGGCGATGGCGCGCGCAATGCACGGCTCGATGCCGTTCTTGACCTGGTAGAAGCCTTCCACCGTGCGGCCTGCATCGTAATCGACGAAGGGCTGGTCGCGCTCGTCGATGTCGGAGGTGAGCAGCTTGGCCGCTTCGGCATCGGTGCGGGCGACGATCAGGGTCGGCGTGCCCATGACGTCCGCTGCGAGGCGGGCGGCATTGAGGTTGCGGATATGCGCCGCGGTCGGGATCAGGACTTTGCCGCCGAGATGGCCGCACTTCTTTTCCGATGCGAGCTGGTCTTCGAAGTGAACGCCGGCAGCGCCCGCCTCGATGAAGGCCTTCATGATCTCGAAGGCGTTGAGCGGACCGCCGAAGCCGGCTTCCGCGTCAGCCACGATCGGCGCGAACCAGGTGTCGACCGACAGGCCCTTGCCCTCGGAAACCTCGATCTGGTCGGCACGCTGCAAGGTGCGGTTGATGCGCTTGACCAGCTCTGGCGCTGCGTTGGCCGGATAGAGCGACTGGTCGGGGTACATCGCCGAAGCGGTGTTGGAGTCGGCGGCGACCTGCCAGCCCGACAGGTAGATGGCCTTCAGGCCGGCGCGAACCTGCTGCATGGCCTGGTTGCCGGTCATGGCGCCGAGCGCGTTGACGAAGGATTCTTCGTGGATGAGCTTCCACAGGCGGTTGGCGCCGTTCTCGGCCAGCGTGTGACGGATCTGCACCGAACCGCGCAGCCGCTTCACGTCTTCCGGGGTGTAGGGGCGCTCGACACCGTCGAAGCGGCCTTCCGACGCGGATGGGACGAGGTTGTAAAAATCAGTCATTTTCGGCTCCAACTCACTTGGCTTGTAAGAAAAGCACCACGCCCGCAACCCGGATTTATGGTGCATCGATATGACTGTCTTTACATTGCGCCGCGAAAAGGGCGAGAAAAACAGTATGAAAGCCCGGAAAATAAAGGAAAATCTGTGTTGCCTTTGACATCGAGGCATTGTAAATTTGTAAAAGATGTAAAAGGCATTGTTGGCGTTTCGGCCAGTCAATCTTGTAAATTGCTGTAAAGCCGGAGTGTAGGGCGACTGGCATGGCCGAACAGAAGATCTTCGCCGGGCCGCGTATCCGCCGCATCCGCAACGCCAAGGGCCTGACCCAGACGGCGATGGCGGAAGGGCTCGGCATTTCGCCGTCCTATCTCAACCTGATCGAGCGCAACCAGCGGCCGCTGACGGTGCAGCTGATCCTGAAGCTGGCCTCGGTCTACAAGGTCGAGCCCGACGAATTGCAGGGCGAAGCGCGCGGTTCGATCGCGGCGCTGAAGGAGGCTTTCTCCGATCCGCTTCTGGCCGGCGAACTGCCGGGTGACCAGGAGCTGGTCGAGGTTGCCGAGGCGGCGCCCAATGCGGCGGCGGCCATCGTCAAGCTTTACCGCGCCTACCGCGAGCAGGCGGAGCGGCTGTCCGACCTCAACGAGCTGCTTGCCCATGAAGGGCGCGGCACGGCCCTTTCCGGCGCGCGCCTGCCGATCGACGAAGTGCACGAGGTGTTCGAGCGGCGGCCCAACCACTTCACCAACATCGAGGAAGAGGCGGAGGCGTTTGCCGGCGTGCTCGATCCGGGCGACGACCTGTTCGGGGCGCTGAAGGCGTGGCTGAAGCGCGAATACGGCATCGTCGTCAAGGTGCTGCCGGTGGCGACCATGCCGAACTGGCGTCGCCGCTATGACCGCCATTCGCAGCGCCTGTTCCTGTCTGAGCGGCTGTCGCCCTTCGACCAGTTGCGCGAAGTGGCGATGGAGGCCTGCCTGATCCGCATGACGGTCGCGGTTGCCGCCGAGATACAGGGGTTGAAGCTGTCGAGCGACGAGGCGCGGCGACTGGCCCGCTTCGAGCTTGGCCGCTATGCGGCGCACGCGCTGATGATGCCCTACCAGCCGTTTCTGGCCGCGGCGAATCGCTCGCGCTACGACATCGACGTGCTGCGCTCGCGCTTCGGGGTCTCGTTTGAGCAGGCCGCGAACCGGCTGACCATGCTGCAGCGGCAAGGCAGTGCGGGCGTGCCGTTCTTCATGCTGGAGATCGACAATGCCGGCCATCCGTTCCGCAAGTCCGGCAGCCTCGGCTTTCCGCACAGCCGCTTCGGTGGCGGCTGCCCCAAGCTGCCGGTGCATGCAGCCTTCACCCAGCCCGGCCAGATATTCGTCGAGGCGGTGGAAATGCCCGACGGGGCGGAATTCTTCTGTCTGGCCCGCACGCTTGAAGGCCCGCAGGGCGCTTACAACGAACGCCCGCGCCGAACCGCGCTTCTCTTGGGTTGCGACATCGCCTTCAAGGACGAAATCGTTTATGGCGCGGCGCTGATCACGGCAGCGGGCAAGGGGCAGGGCGCGGTCGTCACCACGCCGGTCGGTGCTGCCTGCCGGCTGTGCGAACGGCCGGGCTGCCTGTCGCGCGCCGCGCCGCCGGTGACGCGTCCGCTCGGGTTGGACGAGATGGTGACCGGCCTTTCCGCCTTCGACTTCCAGTAGTCGCAATCCGACCCTCGCCCACGCATCAGTTGGGTTAAGTTCGCTTTGCCACAACCACGAACAGCGCGTGGATCACGCAGGCGTGAGCGCTTTGCGTTATCGAGACGAAACCAAGCATCGGCCGCCCAGCCTCTCGCTTACGGCCCCTTTTTCCGAAATCGCCGCCAGACATGACCGAAGTCGCATCCAGTCCAGTATCATCCGGCCCGGCGCTTGCGCCGCGCGACGAACGTCGTGGCGCCTTGCTGGTGTTCCTGTCGGCGTTGATGTGGAGTTTTGGCGGCGCAATTGCCCGTTACATCGACATCGGCGACAGCTGGACCGTGGTGTTCTGGCGCTCGGTTTGGGCGGCGATCTTCCTGCTCAGCTTCATGGCCTGGCGCGATGGCGGGCGCGGCACGCTCAAGCTGTTCCGCGACATGGGCCTGCCCGGCTTTGCCGTGGCGCTGTGCTTCGCCACCGCCTCGACCTCCTTCGTGGTGGCGCTGGCCTATACGACGGTCGCCAACATCCTGCTGATGCAGGCCGGCGTACCGCTGATGGCGGCGCTGTTTGCCTGGATCGCCTTTCGCGAAAAGGTCTCGACGACCACCTGGATCGCCATTGCCACCGTGATTCTTGGCGTCGGCATCATGGTGTCGGAATCGCTCGGCGGCACGGTCTCGCCGATCGGCGACGGTCTGGCCCTGCTGATCGCCGTGGTCTTCGCCACGGCGACGGTGATCACGCGCCGCTTCTCGCATGTGCGCATGACGCCGGCGACCTGTCTCGGCACTATGTTTGCCGCCGCCTTTGCCTTCAGCCAGGCATCGACGCTTTCGGTCTCGGCCCATGACATGACGTTTCTGTTTGCCTTCGGCGTCGTCAATCTCGGCCTCGGCCTTGCCTTCTTCGCCACCGGCGCCCGCATGATCCCGGCTGCCATGGCAGCGCTGCTCGGCACGTTCGAGCCGTTGATGGGGCCGATCTGGGTCTGGCTGGCGCATGGCGAGATCCCGTCCGGCCGCACCATCATCGGCGGCGGGGTGGTTTTCATCGCGCTGTTCGTCCATCTCGTGCTGGAGTTCAAGCGCCAGACACAGCCGTCGCGTCCGGGCGTCACCGGCTTGCCTTCCCCGAACTGACCCATACGGCTCGCCCTTTTGTGACGGCCCTGACCTTGGGCGATAGTGCTTGACCATTGACAAGTCATCGAAACGGCGGGCAGGCTGCGACAAAGGCAACAACGAGACAGGCTGATCTTGCCCCTTGTTCCAACCAGTCTTCACATGGCTGGCCAAATTCATGGATTGTCCGGAAGCACCCGGATTGGAACTGTGCCGCCGCGCGAGCTGCTGCCCCGCCTTCTCGGAACAACCGCTTCCCTAGCGGCCAAATGCCGCTTGCTGGAAGCCAAAAAGCTCAATAGATTGAGGCACATGTCTGCCATTAGCGGTTACGCCGCGAACTGGCGCTGAAAATATCTGTAATGGGAGAATTGCATGAACATCAAGGCAAGCTGGCTCGTCGCCACGACCGCGGTAGCGGCCGCGACCTTCGCTTTTGCGGCACAGGCGCAGGAGCGCGTGGTCAACGTCTATAACTGGTCGGATTATATCGATTCCTCGATCATCGAGGACTTCACCAAGGAAACCGGCATCAAGGTCGTCTATGACGTCTACGATTCCAACGAAATCCTCGAAACCAAGCTTCTGGCCGGCGGCAGCGGCTATGACGTCGTGGTGCCGACCGGAAGCTTCCTCGCCCGCCAGATCCAGGCCGGCGTCTACCAGAAGCTCGACAAGTCGAAGCTGCCCAACCTCAAGAACATGTGGGACGTGGTTTCCGAGCGCACCGCGATCTTCGACCCCGGCAACGAATACTCGATCAACTATATGTGGGGCACGATCGGCATCGGCTACAACATCAAGAAGATTCAGGAGGTGCTGGGCACCGACAAGATCGATAGCTGGAAGGCGGTCTTTGATCCGGAGCAGGCGGCCAAGCTGAAGGATTGCGGCATCAACTTCCTCGACTCGCCGACCGACATGATCCCGGTGACGCTGGCCTATCTTGGCTTGAATCCAGACAGCCATGAGGCCGGAGACATCGCCAAGGCCGAGGAGGCGCTTTTGGCGGTGCGCCCCTTCGTGCGCAAGTTCCATTCCTCGGAATTCATCAATGGTCTCGCCAATGGCGACATCTGCGCAGCCGTCGGCTGGTCTGGTGACATCTTCCAGGCGCGCGACCGCGCCGACGAGGCGAAGAACGGCGTCGAGCTGGCCTATGCCATTCCGAAGGAAGGCACGCAGATGTGGTTCGACCAGATGGCGATTCCCGCTGACGCTCCGCACGTCGCCGAGGCGCATGAGTTCCTCAACTACATGATGCGGCCGGAAGTGATCGCCAAGTCGTCGAACTATGTCTACTACGCCAACGGCAACAAGGCTTCGCAGGAATTCCTCGACGCCGAAGTGCGCGACGATCCGGCTGTCTATCCGCCGGAGGACGTGCTGGCCAAGCTGTTCGTCAACACGCCGCTCGACCCCAAGACCCAGCGTCTGTTCACGCGCAGCTGGACCAAGGTCGTCACCGGTCAATAACTGGCGTGAAGGAAGGCCCCGGCGGCATGTCGCCGGGGCCATCTCAAAAAGCGCAGATTTCACAAAAGCGTACAAGCCGACTGGCAAGCAGGGACGGAGTGGGACATGAAGTCACTGGGCAGCATACGCAGGGATTTTGCACCGTGGAATGATCCGGATGCAAAGCCATATATCCGCTTTGAAAACGTCACCAAGCGCTTCGGCGATTTCACCGCCGTCAACAACCTGTCGCTGACCATATTCGAGCGCGAGTTCTTCGCGCTTCTGGGCGCGTCCGGCTGCGGCAAGTCGACCTTGCTCAGGATGCTGGCCGGCTTCGAGGAGCCGACCGAAGGGCGCATCCTGCTCGACGGGCAGGACTTGCGCGGCATTCAGCCTTACCGGCGGCCGGTCAACATGATGTTCCAGTCCTATGCGCTGTTTCCGCATATGACGGTGGAGAAGAACATCGCCTTCGGCCTGAAGCAGGACGGCATGTCCAAGGCCGACATCGATTCCCGCGTTGCCGAGATGCTCAAGCTGGTCAAGCTCGAGCGCTTCGCCCAGCGCAAGCCGCACCAGCTCTCGGGCGGCCAGCGCCAGCGCGTGGCGCTTGCCCGTTCCGTCGCCAAGCGCCCGAAGGTGCTTTTGCTTGACGAGCCTCTGGGCGCGCTCGACAAGAAGCTGCGCGAGGAAACGCAGTTCGAGCTGATGGACCTGCAGCAGGAACTTGGCCTGACCTTCGTCGTCGTCACCCACGACCAGGAAGAGGCCATGACCATGGCCGACCGCATCGCCATCATGGACAAGGGTGAGGTGATGCAGGTGGCGACGCCGGCCGAGGTGTATGAAGCGCCCAATTCGCGCTTCGTTGCCGGCTTCGTCGGCAATGTGAACATGTTCGAAGGCTCCGTTGCCGAGCGGACCGAAAAGACGGCCCGCATAACCGGATCGACCGGAGCCCAGATCCTGGTCGAAAACGCCGGCGAAGCTGCCAAGGGCGCCAACGTCGCCTTCGCCATTCGTCCGGAAAAGATCAAGGTATCGTCCAAGAAGCCGGCCGGCGACGTCAACGCGCTGGAAGGCGAGATCTACGATATCGCCTATCTCGGCGACATGACGGTCTACCACGTCAAGCTCGAGGACGGGCAAGTGGTGCGCGCCAGCACGATGAATGCGGCGCGCATCGTCGAGGACCCGCTGACCTGGAATGATCGTGCCTGGGTGTCCTTCCGGCCTGACGCCGGCGTTGTCTTGACGCGCTAGGAGGCGGCCATGACCAATGCCGCCGCGTCCGTCCCTGCCAGCCTTTCAGCCGATGAGGAAAAATCCGCAGGCGCCCGTCTTTTGTCGGGCATTGCGTCCCGCCTCGTCATCCTCATTCCCTATTGCTGGCTGCTGTTCTTCTTCCTCATTCCTTTCGTCATCGTCTTCAAGATATCGCTGTCGCAGACGGCGATCTCGATGCCGCCCTATACGCCGGCGCTCGATTTCGGGGCCGGCCTTGCGGGGTTCACCGATGCGCTGAAACAGCTGAGCTTCGACAATTATGTCTGGCTGACGGAAGACGCTCTTTATTTCAACGCTTACGTCTCCAGCGTCGTCATCGCCGGCATTTCGACTTTCCTGACCCTTCTGGTTGGCTATCCGATCGCCTACGGCATGGCGCGTGCGCCGGCTTCGCTCAGGCCGACGCTGTTGATGCTGGTGATCCTGCCGTTCTGGACCTCGTTCCTGATCCGCGTCTATGCCTGGATCGGCATCCTGAAGCCCGAAGGCCTGCTCAACCAGTTCCTGATGGGCGTCGGCGTGATTTCCGAGCCGCTGATCATCCTCAACACCTACACCGCCATCTTCATCGGCATTGTCTATTCCTACCTGCCCTTCATGGTGCTGCCGCTTTATTCGACGCTGGAGAAGATGGACAATTCGCTGATCGAGGCGGCCAACGATCTGGGCTGTACGCCGATCGGCGCGTTCTGGAAGATCACCTTCCCGCTGTCGCTGCCCGGCGTGATCGCCGGCTGCCTTCTGGTCTTCATTCCCGCCGTCGGCGAGTTCGTCATTCCCGACCTGCTCGGCGGATCGCAGACGCTGATGATCGGCCGCACGCTGTGGAACGAGTTCTTCAACAACCGCGACTGGCCGGTTGCCTCGGCGGTGGCCACCATCCTGCTGCTCGTCCTGGTCATCCCCATCGTCTTGTTCCAGCACGCGCAGGCCAAGGCCCAGGAACAGGATCGCTGACATGAACACGACCTGGAGCCGCTTCAACATTACCTCGATCGTGCTGGGCTTTGCGTTCCTCTATCTGCCCATCGTCCTGCTCGTCATCTTCTCGTTCAACGCTTCCAAGCTCGTCACCGTCTGGGGCGGCTTCTCGACCAAATGGTACACCTCGCTGTTCCACAACCAGGGCCTGATGGATGCGGCTTGGGTGACGATCCGCGTCGCGTTGGTCTCGGCTTCGGTCGCGACCGTGCTCGGCACGCTGGCGGCACTTGTGCTGACGCGCTACACGCGCTTCCGCGGCCGCGTCCTGTTCACCGGCATGGTGTTTGCGCCGCTGGTGATGCCGGAAGTGATCACCGGCCTTTCGCTGCTGCTTTTGTTCGTTGCGGTTGGCCTCGACCGCGGCTTCCTTACCGTCACGCTCGCCCACATCACCTTTTCGATGTGCTTCGTTGCCGTGGTTGTGCAGTCGCGCCTGTTGTCCTTCGACCGCTCGTTGGAAGAGGCGGCAATGGATCTTGGCGCGCCGCCGGTAAAGACGTTTTTCCAGATCACGCTGCCGGTGATCGCGCCGGCGGTGATCTCGGGCTGGATGCTCGCCTTCACCCTGTCGCTCGACGATCTGGTCATTGCGAGCTTCGCTTCCGGTCCGGGCGCGACCACTTTGCCGATGAAGATCTACAGCCAGGTGCGCCTTGGCGTGACGCCTGAAATCAATGCGGCCTGCACGATCCTGATCGCGATTGTGGCCGTGGGGGTTCTTGCGGCCTCCGTCGTCAACAAGCAGCGCGAGGTCCAGAGACGGCGCGACGAACAGGCGGCGCAGCGGGGCTGACCTGGTCTCTATTGGGCAGGAACTGCCGGCGTTACCGGTGAGATGAACGGCCTGCTCCAGCTGCCGCCGACGAAGAACTGGGGCGGGTTCGCGGGAGCCGCGACAGCGGTTTCGCCCGTTGCAGGAGCTGCAGGCGCGGTGGTGTCGGCGATGCCGCCGGAAAGGGCGAGCCCGCGCCCGGCATAAGGCATGATGCCGGTCAGCCACAGCCGCGACTTGCCCGACATGGCCTGCGCCTTGTCGATGCGGATCACGCCCTTGGCAATGCTCGCCTTCAACTCCGCGCCGTCGATTGCGACGGTGCCGTCGTCGACATCGTCGAGCGGGAAGAACCCGCGCTCGGAATTGCGCTTGAGGAACGCCGGCAGGTTGAGGCCGGGCAGCGCGCCGGCTCCGAAATTTGCCGTGATCGAGCCGTCGGCGTTTTCCAGCACGGAATTCCAGCCTTTGCCGGGGCCCTTGAGGATGACCGAGATGGTTCCCTTGCCGGTCGGCATCAGCCGCGACATGCCTGTTGCCGCGCCGAAGGCGCCGCCATTGATGTCGGAGGCAAGCAGCCGCATCTCGACCTGCGTGCCGCCCGGATCGCGGTCGAAGCGCAGGCTGGTCTGGACATTGCCGCCGAAGGCCACGGCATCCGAAACGTCGAAGGCGGCAAGGCCGTTCTTGACCTGTGCGGTTGCGGCGACCTCCGCAAGCGGAATCGCGCCCGCCATCGCATGAGCCGCCGAAAGCCTGAGGTCCAGGTTCAGCCGGTCGGCGAAAGAGGTGTCGATTTCGCCCGAAACCTGACCGGCGGAGGAGGCCAGCGGCGTGAACGCGGACAAAAACGAGCCGAGGTCGAGCGTGTCGAAGGCGAGCGTGCCGGAAACGACCGGGCGTCCCTCGGCAATGGCGAAATCGAGCGCGCCCATGCCGGGGTTCTTGTCGAGCACGATCTCGGCGTTGTCGAATTTCAGCCGGCCGGAATTGCCGGAAACCTTGCTTGAAATGGAGACCGAGCCGATTGCGGCACCGGGCGCGATGCCGGTGCCCGACCAGTCCAGCATGCGCCTGAGCGACGGCGCGGAGAATTTCACTTGGCCGTCGACATAGGCATTGGCGGAAAGGCTCGCCGTTCCGTCGAACGACAGGTTGGCGGGTGCTGCCTTGAAATTCAGCGTGAAGGGGGCGGGACCGCCGGCGGCGAGCAGGAGCGGCTTGGGCGACGATGCTTCCAGCGTCACGCCTTCGCCATGCCAGATGCCGGACGCGCTGAGCGACGCGCTGCTGTTCATCGCCGACCAGCTTGCCTGCCCGGTCAGGCTGGTGGCGATCTCGTCTTCCTTGCCGTTGAGCGAAGCGACGATGCGGCCGTCGCGGAATTCAAACATGCCGAGAGGATCGGCGGGCAGCCTGCCGAGATCGGGATTGTTGGGGTCGGCGGCCAGAAGCGCGCGGGCGGCATCGACGGAGCGGCTGATGCGGCCGCCTTCCGGCAGGGCGGGCAGGTAAAGGCCAGTGGCTGTGCGCTCGACCCGGATCGTGGGGCGGATCAGGCGGGCCGAGGAAAACACGACGTCGCCGCGAAGCGCGGCCATTGCCGACAGGCCGACCTCGATGCGCTCGGCCTCGATCACCGGCTGTTCGCTGGCATCGGTCCATTTCGAAAGCGCGACCTGGGTCAGGATGGCGCGAAACTGCGGCCACACCTCGATTTGCGGCGCACCGGCGATGGTGACGCGGTAGCCGCTCCATGCGCTCATCTCCCAGGCGATGCGGTCGCGCACGATCCGCGTCGAGGCGATGAAGGGCAGCGCCACGAACACCAGTATGGCGACGAGCCCGATAAGGGCGGCCGCCCATACGCCACGTCGCATCCAGGATGATGGCATCTCGCCCCTTCTTTGCGTTCCGCCAAGCCGACGCAAGGTGTAACCGGTGGCCGATGCATTTCAAGTCTTTATGACTTCGCTATGGCGCATTGCCCACATCGATGGGCGCTGCGGGACACATGCTTGCCCTGCTGCTTGCCAATATGCTTAACCGTTGCCGACACTGCGAAATGGCGCTGCTGCCTTTGCCGAGGTGATTGTGGCGCAGATGGAGGATAGACGATGACCACTTCAACGCCCCTGTGGGAGCCGAGCGCCGAGCGCATCGAGGCAGCACCCTTGACGGCTTTTACCGCCAAGGCGCAAGCGCGGGCGGGGCGCGGGTTTTCGTCCTATGCCGAACTGCACCAATGGTCGGTGACGCAACCGGAGGACTTCTGGGATCTGGTCTGGGATTTCTGCGGCCTCGTCGGCGACAAGGGCGAGACCGTGCTTGCCGATGGCGACAAGATGCCGGGCGCACGCTTCTTCCCCGAGGCAAGGCTGAATTTTGCCGAGAACCTGCTCGCCACCAGCGGATCGGGCACGGCGATGGTGTTTCGCGGAGAAGACAAGGTTGAGCGGCGGCTGTCGTGGAACGAGCTTCATGCTCTGGTCTCGCGCCTGCAGCAGTTGTTTTCCTCGCTCGGGGTCAAAGAGGGCGACCGCATTGCGGCAATGATGCCGAACATGCCAGAAACGATTGCGGCCATGCTGGCCGCGACTTCGCTTGGCGCGGTCTGGTCGTCCTGTTCGCCGGATTTCGGCGAGCAAGGGGTGCTCGACCGCTTCGGCCAGATCGAGCCGGTGATCTTCATCGCGCCGGACGGCTATTGGTACAATGGCAAGGCGATCGAGGTGGCCGACAAGGTGGCGGCGGTTTCTGCCAAGATTGCCAGCGTGAAAAAGGTGCTGATCGTCGACTATCTCGGCACCTCGGGCGATGTTGCCGGTTCGATCGACAAGGCCGTGGCGCTGAACGACGCGATCGAACCCTTCGCGATCAAGGAGGTGACGTTCAAGCGGCTGCCGTTCTCGCATCCGCTGTTCATCCTGTTTTCGTCGGGCACGACGGGCATTCCCAAATGCATCGTGCATTCGGCCGGCGGCACGCTGATCCAGCACGTCAAGGAGCATCGGCTGCACGCGGGGTTGGTCGAAGGCGACCGCTTCTTCTACTTCACCACCTGCGGCTGGATGATGTGGAACTGGCTGGTGACCGGACTGGCGACGCGCGCGACGCTGCTGCTCTATGACGGCTCGCCGTTCTATCCGAGCGGCAACGTGCTGTTCGACTATGCCGATGCCGAGAAGATGACCTATTTCGGCACCTCGGCCAAATTCATCGATTCGGTGCGCAAGGCCGATCTCAAGCCGATCAAGAGCCATGACCTCGCCAGCGTGCGCACCATCTCCTCGACCGGCTCGCCGCTGTCGCCGGAAGATTTCCGCTTCGTCTATGAAGGCATCAAGCGCGACGTGCATCTGGCGTCGATCTCGGGCGGCACCGACATCGTGTCGTGTTTCGTGCTCGGCGTTCCGACCGAGCCGGTATGGGAAGGCGAGATACAGGGGCCGGGGCTTGGCATGGCAGTCGATGTCTGGGACGACGACGGCAAGCCGATCCGGCAGGAGAAGGGCGAACTGGTTTGCACAAAGCCGTTCCCGGCCATGCCGATCGGCTTCTGGAACGATCCTGAAGGCAAGAAATATCACGGCGCTTATTTCGAGCGATTCGACAATGTCTGGTGCCATGGCGACTTCGCCGAATGGACCGGCCATGGCGGCATCATCATCCACGGCCGCTCGGACGCAACGCTCAATCCGGGCGGAGTGAGGATCGGCACGGCGGAAATCTACAACCAGGTGGAGCAGATGCCTGAAATCCTCGAAGCGCTGTGCATCGGCCAGGATTTCGACAATGACGTGCGGGTGGTGCTGTTCGTCCGGCTGGCGCCCGGCGTCGTGCTCGACGAGGCGCTGGAAAAGCGCATCAGGGCGAAAATCCGCACCGGTGCCAGTCCGCGCCACGTTCCGGCGCGCATCGTTGCGGTTACCGATATTCCGCGCACCAAGTCAGGCAAGATCACCGAACTTGCCGTGCGCGACATCGTCCATGGCCGCAGCGTGAAGAACAAGGAAGCGCTGGCAAACCCCGAGGCACTCGACCTGTTCAGGGACCTGCCCCAGCTTGCGAGCTGAGGTGAGCGCTCGCCAGACAATGGTAAATGAAAGCTGAACGGACAAATTTACCTAAACTTCAGTTGTGGTACAGATTCGTAAAGTTTTCGGCAGGGCGGTAAGGATTTGTTAACGCCCCCGCCCCGATAGTCGCGGGTAACTTGAGGGAGAAATCCCGTTCCGCGGCCCGGCCAAGGTGCAGAATTCGCTCAAGCCCGTTGTGACAAATTCCAAAAACTCAGGCGCCCTCCAGGGCGCCTTTTTCTTTGCGCAACAAGAATACGCTTCGGATGATCAAAGTTACTCGGCCAGCACCCGCGTCGACGGGAAGGCGACCTCGACCAGCGTTCCTTCGCCCGGCGTAGAGCTGATGGTGAAGCGGGCGCGGTTGGCTTCCACCATCGCCTTGGTTAACGGCAGGCCAAGCCCGGTGCCGTCGCCGCGGCCGCGCTTCAGCGCATTGATCTGCTTGAACGGCTTCAGCGCCTGTTCGATCTCGGCCTGCGTCATGCCGATGCCGGTGTCGCGCACGCGCAGCACCACGTCGCCCGAAATTTCATAGGCAGTCGAGACGATGACCTGGCCGCCGGCCTGCGTGTAGCGGATGGCGTTGGACAGGATGTTGAGCGCGATCTGGCGCACGCTGCGCAGGTCGGCCACCACTTCCGGCAACCGCGACGCGAAGCTCGAGCGGATGATGACGCGCTCGCGATTGGCCTGCGGCTGCATCAGCGCGACCGTCTCCGCCAGCGTGTCGTTGAGCGACACCGCTTCATAGGCCATGTCCTGCTGGCCGGCCTCGATCTTGGAGATGTCGAGCAGGTCGTTGACCAGGTCGAGCACATGGTTGCCGGAACGGTTGATGTCGCGCAGGTAGTCGCGGTAGCGGTCGTTGGCGACGGGACCGAACTTCTCGTCCACCATCAGTTCGGAAAAGCCGATGATGGCGTTGAGCGGCGTCCTGATCTCATGGCTGATGCGGGCGAGGAAATCGGTTTTTTGCGACGATGCCCGCTCGGCTACGGCGCGCGCCTGGGTCAGGTCTTCCTCGGCCCGCTTCCACTGGGTGATGTCGCGCACGACGGCGCAGAAGCCGCTGTCGCCGGGCAGGCGGCCGATGGTCATGAACAGCGGGATGAAGCGGCCCTGCGCCTCGCGGCCGATGACCTCGCGGCCATCGTTGAGGACGCTGGCGACGCCATGTTCGGAGAGGCCGGCGAGATAATCGCGTGCGGCGCGCTGGCTCTCGATGGCAAACAGCGAGGCAAACGGCTTGCCGTTCACCTCTTCCGTGTCAAAGCCGAACAGGGCCTCGGCCGGTCGGCTGATCGAGCGGATGTTGCCGTCGCGGCCGATCAGCACCACGCCGTCTGTGGCGGTGTCGATGATGGTGCGCATTTCGGCGATGCGCGCCTTGAGTTCCGAAACCTCGGGCTGCGGAGCAACGTTGGTTATCGCTGGCATGACCGGAGCGGCGGGTGCGGCGGGCGCACGTGTTTCGCCGGTGCGGCGCACCACCAGAAGCAGCGCCTTGCGCTCCTGCCATGGCACCGAACGCAGGATCGCTTCGACCGGAAACTCGCTGCCGTCCCGGCCCCTGAGCCGCAGCGAACGATCGCTGTCGTCGGCAGCGTCGCCGCCATAAGGTTCGGCAAAAAGGGCATCGAGCCCGCCGGCGTCATCGAGTTCGTCGAGCGTCTCATAGCCGGCGAGATCGAGGAACTCGTCATTGGCATAGTGCAGCACGTCGCCGGAATGGATCAGCACCGGGACCGGCAGCTTGGCGAGGATCGAGACGTCGGGCGTGTCGGGGTCGCCTTTTGCGAAGGCCGATGGCAGGAAGCCGCCGGTCTGCAACGGCCATTGCGGGGCCTCCGCGCGCGCAGGCTCGGCTGGTTCGGGCTCAAGCCCGGCTGGATCATCTTGCGCTGGACCGGCACCGGCTTCCGGTTCGCTATACTCGGCGTCGGCGAAATCGGCATCGGCGATGCTGTCGTCGACGGGTTCGGAAGATGCGTAGTCGAGAAGCGAGCCATGCGCCGCGGTCTGGTCGGGTTCCGCGACCGGACTTTCAGGAAAAGCGTCGCCCAACGCGACCGCAGGCGCATTCTCGCGGCCCCAGTCATTGCCGGGTTCGGATGCGGCAGTATCCGTCTCGGGTTCGCTGACCTTCTTTAACCGCTCGCCGATCTCGCGAAACGCGCTGCGCTCGATCGAAGACAGGCCCTTATCGTTGGCTGCCGGGCGGTGTTCCGCAAGCCGGATGATCTTGTCAGTGAAGCGTCGCTCCGGCTTTGGCGTGATTTCGAGAGCCGGCACCTCGCCCTGGAACGGATCGGCTGTTGGCGCTTCCGGTGGTTGCGAGGCTTGCGGCAGCGCCGGTTCTTCAGTTGGCGCAGGCTGGTTCGGGACCAGCACCGTGCCTATGCCTTCCGGATCTGCGATCGCATCGCCCATGCGGGCAACGCCGAAGCCGCGAAAACCCTCGAACTCGCGGTTGCGGTTGTAGACGGGCAGCGCCGCCAGATCGACGGGCACTTTCAGGTCGGTGCCGGAAAGCGGCCACCAGACCGAGCGGCCGGACCAGGTGTCGCGGCGTTCGAGCAGGCCCGAGATTTCGCCCGACGGATCGAGGCCGAATGTGGTGGCGACATCCTTGAAGCGCCGGCCGACGACATCGGCAGCCGGTTGGCCAAGCGCTTCGGCAAATTCCGGCGAGACCGAACTGAAACGGCCATCGGCATCGGTGCGCCAGACAAAGCGAACAGGGCTGGCGTTGCGCTGAGCCGGTTCCTGTTCCGCCTCGTCGGGTGCCTGTTCGGTGTCCGGCGTCTTTGCCTCGGCCGGCTGGCTCGGGCCGGTATCGACCTCGCTGTCGCTGAAATACCAATGATCGTGATGATGCTTTTCGCGTCGCTCGGTGGTGGCTTGAACAGAACTGGGCGGGGAAGCCACTGGGGGCGTTTCGGCGGCAGGTTCGGGCCGGACTTCCGCTTCAGATTCGTCGCTCTGCCCCTCGTCGATGACCACTAGAAGATGGCGGGCGGGATCGTCGGTGAGCCGCGCGATGCCTGCGGGATAGGATTTCCTGCCGACGGTGACGAGGCGCTTGACGATGCGGTCGCGTTCGTTGGCGACCTCGCGCACCAGCGTGGCCAGCGTCGAGGTGGGAATTCCAAGCTTGGCGAAATCCGCCGAAGCGGTTTCGATGTCGCCTTGTCCATTGATGAAGGCGAGGAAATGGCCGTCTTCTGCAAAGCCGCCGATGGCTTTCGCGGTGCGCTCAGTTGCGTTGGCCTGCTCGTCCTGTTCCGGGGCGACGGCCAGCAGGATGGCCTTTTCGCCGTCGGGCAGCGTGATGCTGCTGGCCAGGAAGCCGACGGCCCGGCTGGTCATGCCGCTGGTGAGCCGCACCATCAGCGAGCGGTTGCTGCCGATATCGGGATAGCCCGAGGTTGCCATGATCTGCCGGCGCGCAACGGCGGAAAGGCCGGATGATTCGCCGATGATACGCTCGATGTCCGGATATCCGAGCAGGGCCGCGCCCGGGCCGTTTGCCCACAAAACCTGCTCCAGGTCCGCCGCCAGGATGACCAGCGCGTCGCCCGCGGCAAAGCGCTGGCGCACCGCGTCGAGCACGGCAACGTCGAGGAAGGAGTAGCTGTCGGACGGCATGCGCTTGGAGAACCCTCGCAGGTCTGGCAGTTTGCAGTTAACGCTTTGTTAATAAAAGCCGATGGCGCGAACGTCCACAAGCCACCGCGTTTGGACGCCGAAATCTGGCCACGTGGTTAACGCCGCAAGCCGGCAAAAATATTGCGCTGCAACAAAAATATTGCAATGCACAAAAATCGTGCTATATATGCCCATCATACATGAACGAGACGGCTTTGAGCTAAAGCCGCTGCCCCTGAAAGGATGGAAAATGACCAAGACGAAGAGCGCCGACTTCATCGGCAATGTCGAATTCCCGAGCTTTGACGCTTCCAAGGCCACCGACCAGATCCGCGCTTTCGCCGAAAAGGGCGTTGAGCAGTCGAAAGAGGCCTATGCCAAGCTGAAGACCGGTTCGGAAGAGGCCCAGAAGGTTCTCGAGACCACCTACGAGACCGCCAAGTCGGCCACCAGCGACCTGTCGCTGAAGGCGATCTCGGCACTGCGCACCAATGCGGAAGCCAACTTCTCGCACCTCGAGGCTCTCGTCGGCGCCAAGTCGCTGTCGGAAGTCGTCGAACTGCAGACCGCTTTCCTGCGTCAGCGTTTCGAGCAGAGCGTCGAGCAGGCCAAGGATTTCCAGGCTGCCGCTTCGAAGGCTGCCGAAGACGTCTCCAAGCCGGTCAAGGCCGTCTTCGAAAAGACCTTCAAGGAACTCAAGGTCGCGTAACTTTCTTGGGCGCGCCGGTTTCGGCCGTCAAACAATACCCGGCGGGTGGTTCCTCCTCCCTCCGCCTGCCGGGCGAAGCGGCCAGCGCATTCCGCTGGCCAATAAAGGAAAAGGTCGGCACCTCCTCCCGCCGGCCTTTTTCTTTGCCTGCCGCAAGGTGAGAAAAGGGGCGAATCGCGCAAGCGACCTTTTGCCCTTCCAAATCGCTTGAATTAGACTCCATTAACCCGTATTGACGCTTCGCCGAACGACAAAGCTTATCGCAAAGGATGGACTTTCAGCCGATCGGGCCATGCAGATGTGCCGTTGTAGCTCAGCTGGTTAGAGCGCCGGATTGTGGATCCGGAGGTCGCTGGTTCGATCCCAGCCAACGGTACCATCCCTTCCCAATCAATCTGTTGAAACCCGCAACTCCTTCAGGCCTTGGGCTGTCGATATGGTACGCCTGATGAATGGCAACGCAGTTTGAAAGCAATCGGCATCTTTTCGGGACGCCGCACGTTTAGAGCAACGAAGACCAGGAAGTGCAGGGCAGTGGAATGAGTGAACATGCGATCAAGTTCCTTCAGGAATGGATCGGCGAGAAGTGCCAGTCTCCGGCCTTGCCGATAAAGATCGAGCAGCACGCTGAAACGCTTGCCCGCGAATGCGCCGCCAAGGCGGCCGAAGCCGGGATTCCGATGGAAGACATCCAGGAAGAAGTCGGCGACATCCAGGAGCTTATCGCCTCGCGTCTCGAAGACGCGGTGGAAATCGACGAGGACGCCCATGGCGACGCCTCGACGGACGATCGCGCCGCCTGATTGGTCGGGCTTTACGCCGAAGCCGACTAAACCGCTCTATGATAGAACAAAATTCCGATATTTGAAGAATATTGGAATTTTCATCTTGGACAAGGCCAGCCAAGGTCTGCGATCAGTGCGCCCATCGGAGCCAAAGGAGCTATCCGATGAAGCGCACCGCAAAAATCGAACAGAATGCCGCATTCGACCGGGTGAGGCCGCCCTATGGCTCGGTTCTCGACCTGATCGGCGAGACGCCGGTGGTGGAACTGACCAAGTTCGACACCGGGCGCTGCCGCCTGTTCATCAAGCTTGAGAGCCAGAACCCGGGCGGATCGATCAAGGACCGCATCGCCCGCTCGATGATTGCCGCTGCCGAACGCGACGGCCGGTTGGCCAAGGGTGGCGTCATCATCGAGGCAACGGCGGGCAATACCGGTCTTGGCCTTGCACAGGTCGGCATCCCGAAGGGCTATCGCATCATCCTCGTCGTGCCAGACAAGATGTCGCGCGAGAAGGTGCAGCACCTGCGCGCGCTGGGCGCCGAGGTGCGGCTGACCCGCTCCGACGTCGGCAAAGGCCATCCGGAATACTATCAGGACATGGCCGAGAAGATCGCCGCCGAGACGCCGGGATCGTTCTACGTCAACCAGTTCGCCAATCCGGCCAACCCGATGGCGCACGAGACCACGACCGGGCCGGAGATCTGGCAGCAGCTCGATGGCGACGTCGATGCGGTGGTCGTCGGCGTCGGCTCCGGCGGTACGCTGACAGGCCTTGGCCGCTTCTTCGCCGAGGTGTCACCGAAAACCGAGATGGTGCTGGCCGATCCGGCCGGCTCGGTGCTGGCGCCGCTGGTCAAGACCGGCAAGCTGGAACAGGCCGGAAGCTGGACGGTGGAAGGCATCGGCGAGGACTTCGTGCCACCGAATGCCGACCTTTCGCTGGTGAAGCAGGCCTATACGATCTCGGATCGTCATTCGATGCTGGCGGCGCGTGATCTGCTGTCGAAGGAAGGCATTCTGGCCGGCTCTTCGTCGGGAACGCTTTTGGCCGCCGCGCTTCGCTACTGCCGCGAGCAGCAGACGCCGAAGCGCGTCGTCACTTTTGTCTGCGACAGCGGCAACAAGTACCTGTCCAAGGTGTTCGACGACTTCTGGCTGGCTGAACAGGGCTTGGCCGAGCGCGAGCAGCATGGCGACCTGAGCGACCTCGTCGCCCGTTCGCACCGCGAGGGCGGCACCGTCTTCGTCGGCCCGGACGACACGCTTTTGACCGCCTATGGCCGCATGCGCCGGGGCGATGTTTCGCAACTGCCGGTGCTCGACAACGGCAGGCTGGTCGGCATCATCGATGAAGGCGACATACTGGGCAAAGTCGATGGCGACTATCAGGGCCGCTGGCAGCGGTTCGAAGGCCCGGTGCGCACCGCCATGACCTCGGAGCTGCACACATTGCAGGCCAGCCAGACACTGGATGCGCTTTTGCCGGTTTTCGACCGCAACGAGGTCGCAATCGTCTTTGACGGCGATGAATTTGTCGGCCTTATCACCCGTATCGACCTGATCAACCATTTGAGACGTTCAAAATGACCGAACAGCCGCAAAAAGGCAGGAACCGCCTCGCCTTTTCGACCCGCACCATTCATGGCGGCCAGAGCCACGACCCGACAACGGGCGCGGTGATGGTGCCGATCTACGCCACCTCGACCTATGCCCAGCAGAGCCCCGGCGTACACAAGGGTTTTGAATATGCGCGCAGCCAGAACCCGACCCGTTTCGCCTTTGAGCGCGCCATAGCCGATCTCGAAAGCGGCTCGGCGGCCTTTGCCTATGCGTCTGGCCTCGCCGCGATCGCCAATGTGTTCGAATTGCTCGATGCGGGTGCGCATATCGTTGCCACCGACGACATCTATGGCGGCACGTTCCGCCTGCTGGAGCGGGTGCGCAAGCGCTCGGCGGGCCTTCAGGTCACCTTCGTGGACTTCACCGACCTCGCCAAGGTCGAGGCGGCGATCCGGCCCGACACCAAGATGCTGTGGGTGGAGACGCCGACCAATCCGCTGCTGCGCATTGTCGATCTTGAGGCGGTTGCAGCGCTTGCCAGGCGAAAGGGCATTATTGCCGTTGCCGACAACACCTTCTGCAGCCCCTATATCCAACGCCCACTGGAACTGGGCATCGACCTCGTCGTCCACTCGACCACAAAGTATCTCAACGGCCACTCCGACATGATCGGCGGCACGGTCGTTGTCGGCGAAAATGCCGAGCTGCGCGACAAGCTGAAATTCCTGCAAAACGCGGTTGGCGCGATTTCAGGGCCGTTCGATAGTTTCCTCGCCTTGCGCGGCTTGAAGACGCTGGCGCTGCGCGTGGAGCGTCATTCGCAGAACGGGCTGAAGATCGCGCGCCGGCTGGAGGCGCGCTCCGATGTCCGCCGCGTCGTCTACCCCGGCCTTGAAAGCCATCCGCAGCACGCCGTCGCCAAGAGGCAGATGCACGCTTTCGGCGGCATGGTCACGTTCGAGCTCGACCGCGATCTGGCCGGCACCAAGCGCTTCCTGGAGCACGTTCACCTGTTTGCGCTGGCCGAGAGCCTCGGCGGCGTCGAAAGCCTGATCGAGCATCCGGCGCTGATGACGCACGGCTCCATTCCCGCCGAGCAGCGCGCGGCGATCGGCATTTCGGATTCGCTGGTGAGACTGTCGGCCGGCATCGAAGACGCCGACGACCTGATTGCCGATATCGAGCAAGCCTTGTCGGCCTGACGCTAGAGGCGCGCCCGTTACCTGTTGCGCCAGGCCTGCGTGCGCCCGAGCAGCGCGCGCGAAACGAGCGCGTGGATGAGCCGCGCGACGATGTTGGTGTAGAAGATCATCATGCCCATCGCCGCAGCGGGTGCGATATCGCCGGCATCGTCCATGTTGAGTACCGCGACGGATGCAAGCTGGGTATGGGTCGAATAGAGGAACACGACAGCAGACACCGTCGTCATCGCGTTGACGAAAAGATAGATCGAGATGTCGAGGATCGCCGGCAGGCAGACCGGTACCGTCACCCGGAAGAACAGTTTGTGGAACGGTTGCTTCAGCGAGGCGGCGACCGGCTCGAATTCACGGTCCATCTGCTTTAGCGCGGTGAGCGCCGTCAGGTGCGAGACGGTGTAGAAGTGAGTGACCGTGCACACGACGAGGATTGCCATCGTGCCGTAGATCGGGTTGAGCGGGTTGGCCGGGTTGTTGAAGAAGAAGATGTAGGCAAGTCCGAGCACCATGCCGGGAACCGCCATCGGCAGCATGGCCAGGAACTGGAACAGCGTGCGCCCTGCTTTGAAGCCGTCGCTCTTTTCGACCATATAGGCACCGGTGAAGACGATGATGGTGCCGAAGAAGGCTGTCAGCAGCGCCATTTCGATGGAATTGTAGTAGGCAGCCCAGCCGCCGCCGTCCATCAGGTCGAAATGGAAGTTCTTCAGGCTGGGCGTCAGATCATAGGGCCAGAACTTGACCGTCGCCGCCAGTTGGCAAACGCCGATCATGGTCAAAATGAACAGGGCGACGATGGCGCAATAGGTAAAGCACAGCCAGTCGAAACGCGCATCGGGTTTCGGCTGGTAAGGCACCGAGCGGGCCGAAAGAAGCGCGACCTGCTTCTTCTGGATGGCGCGGTCGACGAAGAAGGCCGCGACGGCCGGGATCAGCAGGATTACCGAAACAACCGCGCCCATTTCGAAATTCTGCTGGCCGATGACTTGCTTGTAGATGTCGACGGCGAGCATGTTGTACTGGCCGCCGATGACCTTTGGCAGGCCGAAATCGGTGATCACCATGGTGAACACGACGAAGGCCGCCGAGATGATGCCATAGCGCGCGCCCGGAACCGTGACGGTCCAGAATGTGCGCCATTTCGTGGCGCGAAGCGAGGTCGCAGCTTCGTAGTGGCGCGCATCTGCGATGGCGAGCGCCGTTGAGATGATGATGAGCGCGTGCGGCAGCGTGAAGAACACCGAGCCGATGACGATGCCGATCGGGCCATAGATGCTGTAGCCCATCATCAGGTCTTTGAGCAGGCCCTGGTTGCCGAACAGATAGACGAGCGCGATGCCGGGCAAAAGCGAAGGCACCAGGATTGGAATGGCCAGTATCAGCTTGAACAGCCCCTTGAAGCGCATGTGGCTGCGGTTCAACGCATAGGCGAGCGCAAAGGCGATCGAGATCACCAAAACGGTGCTGACGACCCCCATCAAAACCGAATTGGAGATCGACTGGGCAAGGCTCGGCGTGGAGAAATAGGCGCTGAAATTGTCGAGCCCGAACGAGCTGACTGGACGCAGCACGACGCGCCGGAAAGTGTTGGAATCGAGCTCCACCCATTCGGCGCCGCGATGGAGATCTGAGCCGACAAGGAAGGCAGCGCTCTCTGTCGTGCCGCGGACCCGGTACTTCACCGGGCTACGGAAGCTGAAGTCCTTGAACAGGCCGGTAACGGCAAGGCGGCCATCGGAACTGGTTTCGAGTTCCCCAGGCGCTATGGCGCCGGTTTCCGCGTTAAGCGCGGCGACCGTTCTCGGTTCGCCGAAATTCAGGCCGCTTTCATCGCTGCGCTGGATTTCGAATGTGGTGAGATCGAACTCGTAGGTCGAGACGGACTTGGACAGCAGCACGTAAAGCGGCGCCGCTAGTGCGACCAGCAGGTAAAGCGAAATGACTAGCATCAAGCCGCGCTTGACGATGTCGTCGGAGGAAAGCTGCGCGCGAAGCGCGCGCCCGGCAGGCATGGTCAGCGAGGCGCTCATCTCAGCTATCCCTGGCAAAGACGAGCAGGCGCTCACGCGGAAGTTCCACGCGCATCTGCCCGCCGACCTCGATGGTGAGCCGGCGCACGGCATTGATCGAGAAGTCGGCGACAAGGACGCGATCCTCGAAGCGTGGCGAGGAAAGGCGCGTACGCCAGAAAGCGCCGAGGAACTCCATGGCCTCGACGGTGACGTCGATCAGGTTTTCCGGTGTCTTCACCGCTTCGGCGCTGTCGAGGCTGTGCGGGATGATGTCCACGGGACGGATGACCGCGGTGACATCGCTGCCGGCGCTGACCTCGTGCGGGGCGCACACCAGTTCGGTTCCTGACAGCGCGACCTTTCCGTTGGCAAGGATCTTCGCGGGGAACCGGTTCGTCTCGCCAATGAAATCGGCAACGAACAGGGTATTCGGATGCCGGTAGACTTCGGTCGGCGTGCCGACCTGCTCGATGATGCCATGGTTCATGACCACGATGCGATCGGCCATGGAAAGCGCTTCTTCCTGATCGTGCGTGACCATGATGGTGGTCACGCCGAGCTTGCGCTGCAGTTCCTTGATTTCATGACGCAAATGCACGCGCACCTTGGCGTCGAGCGCGGAAAGCGGCTCGTCCAGCAGCAAAAGGCCGGGCGAGACCGCCATGGCGCGGGCAAGGGCAATGCGCTGCTGCTGGCCACCGGAAAGCTGGGCCGGATATTTCTTCGCCTGGGCCGACAGCCCGACCAGTTCCAAAAGCTCGGCGACACGCGCCGCGATCTCGGCCTTGGGTCGCCTGGCATTTTCCAAGCCGAAGGCGATATTCTTCTCGATCGTCAGGTTGGGAAACAGCGCATAGGATTGGAACACGATGCCGTAGTCGCGCCGCGATGGCGGCAGGGTCGAAATATCCTTTGTGGCCTGATGTATGGTTCCGCGCGTCTGCAGGTCGAGGCCCGCTATAGCGCGCAGCAGGGTCGTCTTGCCGCAGCCGGACGGACCAAGGAAACAAACGAATTCGCCCTCGTTGATCTCAAGCGACACCCCCTTCAGCGCGGTGAAGTCGCCGAACGTCTTCCAGATGTTCTCGATCTTGAGGTAGCTCGGTTTCATAACCGCTGCCTTCCCGGCTTCGGGCGCAAGATGCACCCGTGCAGCCGCGGCTACTGTTTCGTGTTTCATCTCACGATCCATCGCTGTTCAGGATACAATACGGGCGCCGCTTTCGCGACGCCCGGTAAAGTTGGGTCAGGTCTTGGGTTCGGACTTGGAGTCGTAGCGCTTGGCCCACTCCGTCAGGATTGCCTTGCGGTTGTTGGCTGCCCACTCGAAGTCGTTCTTGATCATGTGGTCGGCAACGTTCGGCGGCAGGTTGTCCACCGGCTTGGCGATGCCCGGATAGGCAAGCACGGCGTAGCCGACATTGTACATCTCGTTGGCTTCCTTGGAGACCGAGAAGTCCACCAGCTTCTTGGCGGCTTCGAGATTTGCCGTGCCGGCGATGATCGCGGTGGCCTCTGCTTCCCAACCCGACCCTTCCTCGGGGAAGATGATCTCGATCGGCGCACCGGCGCTCTTTGCCTTGGCTCCTGGGAACTCGAACGATACGCCGATGACGGTTTCGCCGGCGCCGGCCATCTTGCAGGGCTTCGATCCGGAATGGGTGTAGGCCGAGATGTTTTCGTGCAGGCCGTCCATGAACGCCCAGGCGTCCTTCTCGCCGAACATCTGCAGCCAGGCGGAAACGTCGAGGAAGCCGGTGCCCGACGAGTTCGGGTTCGGCATCACGACATGGCCCTTGTATTCAGGCTTGGTCAGGTCCTTCCAGCTCTTGGGAGCCGGAATGCCAAGCTTGCCGGCTTCGACGGTGTTGAAGCAGATGGCCGCGACATAGGCGTCCATGCCGGTCCATGTCGGCGGGGTCGTCGTATCGACGAAGCGCGGATCGAGCTTCTCGACGCCCGCTGGTGCATAAGCTTCCAGCATACCTTCGCCCTTGAGCAGCAAAAGCGATGTGGCGGCGAGGCCCCAGACCACATCGGCCTGCGGATTGTCCTTCTCGGCGAGCAGCTTGGCGGTCATGACGCCGGTGGAATCGCGGACCCAGTTGATCTTGATGTCCGGGTAGGCCTTCTCGAATTCGGCCTTGTAGCGGTCGAGGTCGACGGCCTCGACGGCAGTGTATACTGTCAGGTTCGTCTCGGCGAAAGCAGCGGAAGCGGACAGGCTCGCCACAAAGGCGGCGACGACGAATGATGCGGATTTCTTCATGATCGAGTTCCCCGGGGTTTGATACAAACTGCGGTGCATCGGGACGCTCGTGCTCTCAGGCGTTTTTCCGGTCGTGGTGCCGGCCGATGTCGTCCTTGCCTGGATCGTGGCGAAGAGGTGTCGATAAGTAAAATCTATTTAATCGATATGGTCATAGGGTGAGGTGATATTTGTAATACCGTCGTCACATTGACGCTGCACCGGTCCGGGCGGCACTGCCGGCATGCACACAAGTTATTGTTTTAATGAAGTAAATCAGCCGGAAACGGCCAGCGTGAGAACGCCGGCTGCAACCACGGTTGCGGCCAGGATTCGGCCTTGCCAGGGTCGTTCATGGAAAAGCAACGTGCCGATCAGGGCGGCGATGATGACGCTGGATTCCCTGACTGCAGAAACGGCGCCGATCGGTGCGATGGTCTTGGCATAGAGCACCAGCCCATAGGCTGTGACGGCAAACAGGCCGCCGACCAGGCCGAGGCTGAAGATGTTCCAGCTGAACGGCACTCCGGCCCTTTTGCGGGTCCACAGGATGCCCAGGGTAACCGGCGATTCCAGAAGGAAAAGCCAGCCCATATAGCCGGTGGGGCTTTCCGAGAGGCGAACGCCGATGCCGTCGGCGACAGAATAGGCGGCGATGCTCATGCCGAGCAGGGCGGCTACGCCGATCGCCTTCCTGTCGGCGTCGGCCGCGCCCCGTTGTAGCGCGAGCAGCCCGATGCCGAAGGTGACAAGGCCAAGGCCAGTCCAGCCGAGGACGGTCAGCTTCTCGCCTATGAGGAGAAACGTGCCGAGCGCCACCAGTGCCGGCGCCATGCCGCGCGAGATCGGGTAGACTTGGCCGAGGTCGCCCAGCCTGTAGGCGTGGAAAAGCAGTGCGTAGTAGCCGTAGTGAATGATGGTCGAGGTGGCGATGGACGGCCAGCTTGATAGTGCCGGCGGCTCGGAAATGGAGATCAGCACGAGGCCTGCGAGGGCATGCACGCCCGAGACCGCCGCAAGCGTAAGCGCCCGATCGGGCGCGGCCTTGACCACTGCATTCCAGCTCGCGTGCAGCAACGCGGCGAAGAGGACGATCGATAGCGCGGTTGCTGACAATCCGGTTCGCCCGTCAGCCGAACAGGCCGGCGATGGTTTCCTCGCCGATGGCAAAGCCGGTGCTGGCGCCGGTTCCGCTGGTGATCATGACGAGACGGACATTGTGTTCCGGCGCATCGATGAAGGCAGGCGTTTCGGAAGCGGTCGCATAGGTGCCCGTCCACCGTGCCTCTACCGCTGGAGCTTTGCCCAGCAGGGTAGCGAGTTCGTCGAGGATGAGGTCATCCACTTCCGCAGAGCCGAACGGATCGAGCGTTTGCCCGTAATGGTGGGAATCGCCGACGACAAGCGAGCCGTCCGCGCCCTGCGCCACGATCAGGTGGACGCCGTTTTCCAGCGCCCGCGGGCATTCGCTCTTGAGTCTGGCTTGCAAGCGCGAGGCCTCCGGCAATTGCGCATACCCTTCGTAACGGATCAGGCTTAGATCCGAGATGAGCGTCGAGCGCAAGGAAAAGCCGGGATTTGCCAATCTCAGCATTTGCAGCTTGCAACGGCGCACGCCGTACCTGTCGATCCTGTCCGGATAGAGTGTAGCAAAGTCGTCGCCGGGGCAAACGACCACCTTGTCCGCCTTGATTGTTCCATGGCTGGTTTCCACGGAAGGCGGTGCAAGCGACAGTACGGAGACGCCGCGCCGGAACTCCACCGAATGCTTCTCGGCCAGGAAAGCGGCGAGCTTCGGGATCGCCTCGCGCGACTCGACGCGAAGCTCGAACGGACTGTGCAAGCCGCCGGCGATCCTGGAGGCATCGAGTTGCGGCTGGTGGCAGCCGACTTCCTTGGCGCTCAGGAGCCGACATTGTTGCCCCTGCTCGGTCTGGTGGAAGGATTCCAAAAGTACGAGCGCCTCCGGGCGCTGGGCCGCGACCAGCATGCCTTGCTGAACGACGCCGATGCCGGCTTGCGGGGCAACATCGAGCCAGACCTCGCGCGTGCGTTGTGCCCTCTGCAAGGAAATGCCCGGATCCTGCCCGGACACCACGACGAGACCGAAGTTGCGGATCGACGCGCCATTGGCCTGCATGTCCCGGTCAATGACCACGACACGCAAGCCCCGTTTTGCCGCAGCCAAGGCATGGGCAAGGCCAATTATGCCTGCTCCGACAACCGCCAGATCAAATGTCACGATTTATTGTCTCTTTCTTACCAGGGAAGCGAGAAGGTCTTGACGTTGGTGTAGGACTTCATCGCCTCGATGACGCCTTCCTTGTAGCCGTTGCCCGAATCCTTGATGCCGCCGAAGGGGCTCATCTCGATGCGGTAGCCGGGCACTTCCCAGATGTTGACGGTACCGACCTGCAAGCCGGCTATGTATTTGTGCATGCGGCGAAAGTCGTTGGTGCAGACGCCGGAAGACAGGCCGAAGGCGGTGGAGTTGGAAAGCGCGATGAGGGCATCGTCGTCATCGGGCGCGCGGATGATCGGCACGACCGGACCGAAGGTTTCCTCCATGACCAGTTCGGAGCCATGCGGCACCCGGTCAACGACGATGGGCGGCAGGAGCGCGCCCTTGCGGCCGGGATCGTAGAGCACTTCGGCGCCTTGGTCGGCGGCCATGTAGACACGCTTTTCAAACAGCGCCGCTGCCTTCTCGTGCACCACTGTGCCGAGTTGGGTGGCTGGATCGCGCGGGTCGCCGAACCTGATCGCCTTGGCCCGTTCAAGCACCAGCGGCACGAAGCGGTCGGCGACCTTTTCCTGAACGAGGATGCGCTTGACTGCGGTGCAGCGCTGGCCTGAATTCTTGGTCGCGCCGGCGACGGCGAGATCGGCGGCCTTGGCCAGATCGTCGTCGGAAAGATCGTTGAGGATGATCAGCGGATCGTTGCCGCCGAGTTCCAGGACCTGGCGCTTGTAGCCGGCTTTCGACGCGATCAGCTTGCCGACCGGTACGCCGCCGGTGAAGGTGATCAGGTCGATATTGGGATTGGTGATCATCTCGTCGCCGATATCCTTCGGCCAGCCGGTAACGACCGACAGCATTTCAGGCGGCAGCCCTGCCTCGTAGAGGATGTCGGCCAGCACCAGCGCCGTCATCGGCGTCAGTTCCGTCGGCTTGACCACCACGCAATTGTTGGTGGCGACGGCCGGCGCAACTTTGTGCGAGACCATGTTGAGCGGGTGGTTGAAAGGCGTGATCGCCGAGATAGCCTTCAGCGGTTCGCGCGTGGTGAAGATCTTGCGCTGCTTGCCGTGCGGGGTGAGGTCGCAGGAAAAGATCTGGCCGTCGTCCTGGATCGCCATCTGGCCGGACAGGGTGAACACGTCGAAGGCGCGCCCGACCTCGTAGAGCGAGTCCTGCTTGGAGATGCCGAGTTCGAGCGTCACCAGATCGGAAATCTCCTCCTTGCGGGCATTGAGGAGTTCCGCCGTGCGCAGCAGGATCTTCTGGCGCTCGTAGCGGGTCAGTTTCGGCGTGTAGTTCGCCGCGGTCTCGAAGGCTTCGCGAGCATGCTCCGCCCGCCCCGCCGGCACCGTGCCGACGACGGTGTCGTTCCACGGATAGCGCACCTCGACGACGTCGCCGGCATCGACCTTGCGGCCGGCGATGCGCATCGGTTCATGCCTAACCTTGATGGCTGTCTCAGCCTTGGTCATGACTCTGTCCTCAATTCGCCGGCTGAGCCGCAGCCATGACGGCATAGTAGAAGGCGTCGAAATTGCGCAATGCCGGCGCATTTGGCTGGTCTGGTAGCTTGCGGTTGGTGATGAAGGGCACAGCCTGCTCGGTCAGGCCGCCATGCGAGCGCAGCGGCTCGTTGAGCGCGGCCAGATCGTGGCGGTGCTCGGAGGTGCCGATGGTCTTGTTCTCGCCCGAGACCATGACGATGTCGCCGATTCGGTCTTCAGGCAATTCGAAGCGAGCGCAACCTTCCTCGCGGCCGAGCACCAATGTGATGTCCTCGACTTTGCGCAGCTTTGCCATGACCGCCTCGCGATCGGCCCCTTGCGGCAGGTAGGCGGTTGCGAACGAGCCCAGCGCGCCGTGATGGACGACATAGGGATCGGTGATCGGCAAGATGACCCGGGCAGCATCCTTGCCGAGCCATTCGTCGAGCAGGTCCTGCACATAGACGACGTTGGGCGAACCGTCGGCATGGTGCTTGGGCTTCATGCCGTGGTCGGCTGTGACGACGATTGCGGCGCCAAGCGCATCGAGTTCGGCCAGGTACTTGTCGAACATCTCGTAGAAGGCGTTGGCCTGCGGCACGCCCGGCGCGTATTTGTGCTGCACGTAGTCGGTCGTGGTGAGATACATCACGTCGGGCCGAAATTCCTTCAAAAGCTTGACGCCGGCGGCGAAGACGAATTCCGACAGTTCCGCCGAATAGACTTCCGGCACCGGACGGCCAAGCCAGGCCGACGCGTTGTCGATGCCGTGCTGGGCTACAGTCGTGGAAGCCGACTTCTCCGACGAGAAGCAGATGGCGCGATTGTCGTCGAAACCAAGGTCCTTGCCGAGCAGGGCGCGCAGCTTGTCCTTGGCGGTGACCACCGCCACCTTGGCGCCGGCGTCGTAGAATGCCTTGAAGACGGTGGGCGCGCGCAGGAACTTGGGATCGTTCATCATCACCTCTTCGCCCGTTTCCGGGTTGTAGAGGTAGTTGCCGCAGATGCCGTGGACTGCCGGCGGGCGGCCCGTGGCGATCGACATGTTGTTGGGATTGGTGAAGCTCGGGATCACCGAGTGCGCCGTGCGTACAGTGCCCTTCTCCTTGATCCTTACCAGTGCGGGCATCAGGCCAGCTTTGATCGCCGCGTCGAGATAGGCCGGCTCGCAGCCATCGAGGCAGATTGCGATCGCCGGAACACGCGGCCACGCATAGGTGCGGCCATTCGCGGTGACGCTGACGGGGGACATCTGGTTCATCGGAGTTCTTTCTGGTTGGGGCGGGGTTCAGGCGGCGAGCTTGGCGCGTTCGTCGAGCGCCTCGCGGGGCGGAGCGGCATCGGGCACACCCATTTCGGCAAGCGAGGCGGCGGCGGCCTCGACCACGCGGCGCATGACGTGCTCGTCCATGCGGCCGATGCAGCCGACACGGAAGGAATCAACCACGGTGAGCTTGCCCGGATAGATGATGAAGCCCTTGTCCTTCATGAGTTCGTAGAAGCGGTCGAAGGCGAATTTCTCATGCGCTGGACAGAAGAATGTGACGATGATCGGCGATAGCCAGCGGTCGGAGAGCAGCGTCTCGAAACCGAGTTCGCGCATTCCCGCGACCATGACATCGCGGTTCTTCATGTAACGGGCGCCGCGGGCGGGCACGCCGCCTTCGGCTTCGTGGATCTTGAGAGCCTCGAGAAATGCCGCGACGACATGTGTCGGCGGGGTGAAGCGCCATTGCCCTGTCTTTTCCATCGTCGCCCATTGCGCATGGATATCGAGTGCGAGTGAATGGCTGCGGCCCTTGGCGGCTTCCAGTTCGCTCTTTTTGGCGATGACGAAGCCGAAACCGGGGACGCCCTCGATGCATTTGTTGGCCGAGGAAACCATGGCCTCGTAGCGGATCTCGTTGACGTCGAGCGGGATGGCGCCGAAAGCGCTCATCGAATCCACCAGGAGCTTGCGTCCCTTGGCATAGACAGCCTCCGAAATCTCTGCGACCGGGTTGAGGATGCCGGAGCTGGTTTCGCAATGAATGGCGATGACATGGGTAATCGCCGGATCTGCGTCGAGCGCGGCCGCCACCTCGTCGCCGCGCGGCGGCATGTAGTCGCCCTTGTCGATAAGGGTATGAGCCCGGCCGAGATACTGCATCGTCTGTGCGGCGCGCAGGCCGTAGGCGCCGTTGGCCAGCACCAGCACCTTGCCGTCCTTCGGTACGAAGGAGCCCAGCATGGCCTCGACGCAGAACGATCCGCTGCCCTGGATCGGCACGCAGTCGAATTCGCCCTTCTTGTCGCCTGTAAGTGCAAGCAGGCGGCGGCGGAGATCGGCCGTCATGGCGCGGAAATCAGCATCCCATGAACCCCAGTCCCGGAGCATGGCCTGCTTGACTGCATAGGCGGTGGTGAGTGGGCCGGGCGTCAGCAGATAGGGCTCGCCGAGTGCCGGCCGTTCAAAGCCGCTTGTTGCTATCGTCGCCTCGTCCGACATGGCTGCTTCTCCAATGGACTGTCATTGATCATGGCCATGATGCGGTGTCGCAATGCATTTGAAAAATCGTTATTTTGTATCCGTATATAGATTGTACTTATGTATTAACTGATGCGAGCCAGACGGCTGGTCAACAGGTCGCCGTTTTCCATCAAAAGCGGATAGGCGACCGTGACCAGAAGCGAGTTGAACTCCTTCAGAGCCCGCACCGCTTCAAGATGAATGTCGCTGGTTTCGATACTTTCCGCCAGGCCGGATTGCAGCCGCATCAGGTGCTGTTCGTGGCTGTATCGCTCCATGTCGCGCACCCGCTCCTTTTCCGCAGCGAGTTGACGGGCCGTGGACAGGTCGTTGGAAACCAGGACGTTCAGGGCAAGCTGCAGGTTTTCCGCCACGCGGGCGTGAAGCTCCTTCATTTCTTCGAGGCCGGCAGTCGAAAATACGAGCCGTTTCTGCGCGCGCTCCCCCGCCAGCGCGAGAAGGTTTTTGGCGACAATGTCGCCGGCATGTTCGAGATTAATGGCGACATCGGTAAGTTCTATGCCGCGCCGTACCTCCTGTGCGGACAAGCCACCCCGATTGAGTTCGGCGATGTAGAGCTTGATCTCGGTATGGGTGTTGTTGACGTCTTCATCGATCTTCTGGACCCGGGCAATCTCATCCTTCGACCCATTGACCAGAAGATGCATGACAGGTGCAAACATCGATTCGATGAGTTCTCCCATTCTCAGCAGTTCCCGCGTGGCGCTGGTGAGCGCAAGCTTCGGATTGCCGATGACGGTACGGTCGAGAGCGGAAGTGCGGCGGCCAAGAAGACCCTTGTTGCTGTCCCTGGCGACCGGATCGGGGATCAGGCGCAGAGTTAGCCGGGCCATCGCGCCGGCAAAAGGCAGGCTGATGAGGGCGAGACAGCCGTTAAAGGTGACGTGGAGATTGACCAGCGCCGCACCGCTGCCGCCTAATTTTTCGACCGGAAGGCTGAGCGTCTCGATCAATGCAAGGGCGATAACGGCACCGACAAGGCGAAACAAGAGGTTGCCGACAGGAATGCGCCGCGCCTGCGCCGGCATGCCGCGCGACAACCAGAATGCGATCAGGCCGCTGCCGACATTGGCGCCCAGGACCAATGGCACGCCAGCCTCAAGTGGAACAAGCCCTTGCGCAGCAAAGGCCGCGATCATCAGCACCGCGGCGACGGAGGAATGGATCAGCCAGGTGAACGCGAGGCCAAGCAGAAATGCGGTGACATAGTCGCTGGCGAGATAGCCTGACAGCGCAGGCAAAAGGGCGGCGTCCCGCAGCGGCCCGGTCGCTTCGCCGATCAGCCTCAGCGACAGAAGCATGAAGCTCACTCCGAGGATCATTCGGCCCGTCTCTCGCACCGTCTGGCCGGGGATCTTGAGGTGCATGATGCCGCCGACGAGCAGGCAGACGGGGATCAGCCAGCCGAGGTCGAACGACAGCACGCGCACGACCAGCGCCGAGCCGAAATCGGCACCGAGAAGCAGGGCGAGCCCGACGGGCAGGGCAAGCATGCCGCTGGCCGCGAAGCCGCAGGCCAGCATGGCGACCGCAGTGGAACTCTGCAGCGCCACCGCAACCACAGTGCCGCCGAAAAGCGCCCTGACCTCGCCGCCCTTGGCATTGCCGAGCAGCCGCCTCAGCGTCGAGGCATGGGCGCGTTCCATGCCGGTGCGCACCATATGCACCGCATAGAGCAGCAGCAAAGTGGCACCGGCGAGGTGCAACAGGATGAGCGAGAAATGCATGGCCGGCCTCGATCGGACAATGAAACAGGTTCACTTTCCGCTTTACATAAGTCAATTCGTTAGTTTCTATAGTTGCATTATTTTACCTTATAGATGGCGGTGTCACCGATGCGATATGTGCAATTGCGTGCCTTTCATCACGTTGCCGTCTGTGGGGGGTTCTCGAGAGCCGCGGAAGCACTGTTCTTGACCCAGCCAGCCATCTCCGACCAGGTGCGCAAGCTGGAGGAGGAATATGATGTACTCCTGTTCAACCGGCACAAGAAGCAGGTGACGCTCACCCAGCAGGGCCAGCGCCTTTTGGAAATCACGCACCGCATGTTCGACACCGAGCAGCAGGCGCTCGATCTCTTGTCGGAATCGCGTGCGCTGAGGGCCGGCACATTGCGCATCGTCGCCGACGCCGCGCACCATCTTGTCCAGATACTCGGGCAGTTCCGCGCCAAATACCCCGGTATTCAGGTGACGGTTCGCGCCGGCAACACCGAAAGCGTCATCACCAGCCTGTTTGCCTATGAGGCCGATATCGGTGTCCTGGGCGAAATCCCGCAGGGGCGCGAATTCGATATATTGAAACTCAACTCCTCGCCGATTGTCGCCTTCGTGGCCCACAACCACCCCTTGGCTGGCGCGCACAAACTTGGTCTCGCAGACCTCGCCAAGCAGCCGCTTGTGCTGCGCGAGCGTGGCTCCAAGACCCGGTACAAATTGGAATTGCTGGCAGAGAGCATGGGTGTGGAACTGGCGCCGACGATCGAAGCGGAAGGCCGCGAGGCGATACGGGAAATCGTAGCTTCCGGCGTCGGCGTCGGCTTCGTTACCAAGGCGGAATTCGGCCTTGATGCGCGGTTGAAGCCGATCATCATCGATGGGCCCGAGACATTGATGGACGAAGCCTTGATCTGCCTGCGGGAACGCTCCAGCGGCAAGCTGGTCAAGGCTTTCTGGGACATCGCGCGCGACGTGGCAGACGACTGAGCGCCCCTCGGCGGACGTCAGAATCGGTCGCGCAGCGCGAACCAGTTCAAGGCAAGGAACAGGAGCGGGGTGCGCAAGGTGCGCCCGCCGGGGAATGAGGGGATTTTGAGGTCTTCGATCAGCTTCAGCCGGTCGCGGTTGCCGCCGACCGTCTCCGCATAAAGTTTGCCGACGAAATTCGACAGCATGACGCCGTGGCCTGAATAGCCGCCGGCCGAAATGACATTGGGCATGACCTCGCGCACGAACGGCTTGCGCGGCACGGTGATGCCGACATAGCCGCCCCAGCCATGGGTGATCTCGACATCCTTCAGGGCCGGATAGATTTCGGCGATCTGCCGGCGAATGCCGATATGGATATCCTTGGGGTCGCTGACGGCGTAGATCTCGCGCCCGCCGAACAGCAGTCGCCCGTCCTTCGACTTGCGGAAATAGCGCACGACAAAGCGGGAATCGTCGACGGATTCGCCGCCCGGCAGCACGCGCGAGTCGGCGCCGAGCGGCACGGTCGCACCGATGAAGGAGCCGATCGGCATGATGTGGGAGGCGCTGACCGGTTCAAGCGTGCCGCCATAGGCGTTGACCGCGATCAGGCACTTGTCCGCCGTGATCGTGCCTTTCGGTGTCGTCACCTGGACCTTGCCGCCATTGGTGGCGATGCCGCTCGCGGGCGTGTTCTCGTGGAGGTGCGCACCTGCCTCGGCAGCGACGCGAGCCGTGCCGACGACCAGCTTGAGCGGATGGATGTGGCCTGTGCCGGTATCGCGCACGCCACCGAAATAGTGCGTCGAACCGAGCCGCTCCGCCGTCTCCTTCGCGTTCATGAAGGCAAGGTGCGGATAGTCGAAGCGGCTTGCCATGATCTCGGCATGCGCCTTGTAGTCGTCGACGAAACGTTTCTTGTGCGCCACCGACATCTGGCCCGGCATATAGTCGATGTCGATCTTGTTGGCCTCGGCAAATTCGAGCAGATGCGCCTTGGCTTCCTCTGCCATGTCGAACAGCGCCTTGGCCCGCGTCAGGCCGTACTCGGCCTCCAGTTCTTCAGCCCAAGAGCGTTGCCCGGTGCCAAGCTGGCCGCCGTTGCGCCCGGATGCCCCGTCGCCGAAGCGATGCGCCTCGATCAGCACCACATTGCTGCCCGCCTTGGCGAGATGTGCGGCCGCCGACAGGCCGGTAAAACCGCCGCCGATGATGACGACATCAGCCTTCCGGCTGCCGTCAAGCGCCAGATATTCCGGGCGTTGGCCGGCGGTGTCCTCGTACCACGAGCGGCCGGGCGAAATGGGGGACTGGTAGGACATGGGCGGAGACACGGGTTGGGGCAATCGGATGGTGATAGACGCTGCCGATGGAACAGGCGTCATCCATCCAGAATCAAATCAGTCACCATTGCAGTTACCCACGATGCGCCGCCGCCTTACCTCACACATTCAGCAGCAGATATTCCCGTTCCCACGGGCTGATGACTTCCATGAAGGTTTCGAACTCGGCTCGCTTGATCGCTGCATAGGCGGTGGCGAAGGTCGTGCCCAGCATTTCGCACAACGCCTCGTCGCCCTCGAACAGGTCGACGGCTTCAAGCAACCCGCGCGGCAGGTCGATCTCGTCCTCGTTGGCGGTGGTCAGGATCGGCGGCTCGGGCTTGACCTTGGTGGTCATGCCGATCAGGCCGCAGGCGAGAGATGACGCCAGCGCCAGATAGGGATTGGCGTCCGAGGAAGGAATGCGGTTTTCGACGCGCCGGGCCCCCGGGTCCGAGCGCGGCACCCGGAAGGCCGTGGTGCGGTTGTCGTAGCCCCATTTGTTGTTGACCGGCGCGGAGGCCGCCTGCGTCAGCCGCCGGTAGGAATTGACGTAGGGCGCGAACATCACCAGCGCATTCGGCACGTGTTTCTGCATGCCGCCGATGAAGTGGAAGAACGCCTCGGTTTCCGAGCCGTCTTCGGCGGTGAAGATGTTCTTGCCGGTCTTCTTGTCGATGATCGACTGATGGATGTGCATGGCCGAGCCGGGTTGCCCCTGGATCGGCTTGGCCATGAAGGTAGCGTAGATATTGTGCTTCAGCGCCGCTTCGCGAATGGTGCGCTTGAACATGAACACCTGGTCGGCGAGTTCGACCGGATCGCCATGGCGCAAGTTTATCTCGAGCTGGCCGGCGCCCTCCTCGTGGATCAGCGTGTCGATCTCGAGGCCCTGGCTTTCGGAGAAATGGTAGATGTCGTCGATCAGTTCGTCGAACTCGTTGACGCCCGCGATGGAATAGCCGGCGCCGCCGCCGATGGCGCGGCCCGAACGGCCGACCGGAGGGGTCAGCGGATAGTCCGGGTCCGGGTTCTTGTGGACGAGGTAGAACTCAATTTCCGGCGCGACAACCGGCTTCAAGCCGCGTTTGTCATAAGCCGCGAGCACGCGCTTCAACACGTTGCGCGGCGTAAACTCGACCGAGCGTCCGTCCTGATGCACCAGATCGCAGATCACGGCCGCGGTCGGGTCTTCCTCCCACGGCACTACGGTCAGCGTCGACAGGTCGGGCAGAAGCTTGAGGTCGCCGTCATCCTCAGGATAGACGAAGCCGTTGCCATCCTCGGGATAGCCGCCGGAAATCGTCGCCATGAATACGGCGGACGGCAGGGCAAGCGAGGTGTTGGAGGTGAATTTCTTCGACGGCATCATCTTGCCGCGGGCAACGCCGGCCTGGTCGGGGGTGATGCATTCGATGTCTTCGATGCCGCGCCATTCAAGCCAGTCGGTGGCTTCTCTCCAGTTTTTGACCCCGCGCAGGTTCTTGACGAATGCGGGAGTGCGAGCGCGTTTCGGGCGTATTTCCCTTTTTACAGGCGGCATCAATCACCAGAATAAGTTGAAGTGTCGGAAGTATGCCGCTTCGCCAGACGGAATGGAAGGGGTCGGGCGCTGACGTCGCGTTTGCCGAGCCGTTGTCCCGTCCAGGAAGCGGAAACGGAGGGCAATGCTTGCCCTCCGTCGATGCGGGTCGTCGATGTGGCTTCCGTCAGCGGATCAACGGCAGTTGCTGGAACTGATGGTAGGGCGGCGGCGAAGACAAGGTCCATTCGAGTGTCGTTGCTCCCACGCCCCACGGATTGGCAGCAGCCGCACGCTTGCGGTTGAAGGCTTCCAGGATCATCAGGAAGAAGATCAAAAGGCCTGCGGCAGCAATGTAGGAGCCTATCGAGGAGACGTAGTTCCAGCCGGCATAGGCGTCGGGATAGTCGGCATAGCGGCGCGGCATGCCGGCAAGGCCGAGGAAATGCTGCGGGAAGAACACGAGATTGACGCCGACGAACATCGTCCAGAAATGCAGCTTGCCGAGCGTCTCATTGTACATGTAGCCGCTCATCTTCGGGAACCAGTAATAGAACCCGGCAAAGATGGCGAAGGCCGCGCCCAGCGACAGCACGTAGTGGAAGTGGGCGATGACGTAGTAGGTGTCCTGCAACGGTCGGTCGAGGCTCGGATTGGCAAGCTGCACGCCGGTCACGCCGCCGATGGTGAACAGCAGCACAAAGCCGGTGGCAAACAGCATCGGCGTCTTGAACTCGATCGACCCGCCCCACATCGTGGCCAGCCAGGAGAACACCTTCACGCCGGTCGGCACCGCGATCACCATCGAGGCGAAGGCGAAATAGCGCTGCGAATCGACCGACATGCCGACGGTGAACATGTGGTGCGCCCACACGACGAAGCCGATCGCGCCGATCGCCACGATTGCATACGCCATGCCGAGATAGCCGAAGATTGGCTTCTTGGAGAAAGTCGCGATGACGTGGCTGATGATGCCGAAACCCGGCAGGATCATGATGTAGACTTCCGGGTGGCCGAAGAACCAGAACAGGTGCTGGTAGAGGATTGGATCGCCGCCGCCGGCAGGGCTGAAGAAGGTCGTGCCGAAATTGCGGTCGGTCAAAAGCATCGTTACCGCGCCTGCCAGCACCGGCAGCGATAGCAACAGCATGAAGGCGGTGATCAGCATGCCCCAAGCAAACAGCGGCATCTTGTGCATGGTCATGCCGGGAGCGCGCATGTTGAGGATTGTGGTGATGAAGTTGATCGCGCCGAGGATCGACGATGCGCCCGACAGGTGGATCGACAGGATCACCAGATCGACGGCGGGACCCGGCTGGCCCTCGGTGGAAAAGGGCGGATAGAGCGTCCAGCCGCCGCCATGACCGAGCGCGCCGGGAGCGCCCGGAACGAACATCGAGGTGACGAACAGGATCAGCGAGACGACCAGCAGCCAGAACGAGATGTTGTTCATGCGCGGGAAGGCCATGTCGGGTGCGCCGATCATGATCGGCACCATCCAGTTGCCGAAGCCGCCGATCAGGGCCGGCATGATGACGAAGAAGATCATGACAAGGCCGTGCGCGCTGACCACGACATTGTAGACGCCGGGGTCGGCAAAGATCTGCATGCCGGGTTCCTGCAGCTCCATCCTGAGCAAGACTGAAAGGCCGGTGCCGAAAATTCCCGCAAGCATCGAAAACAGCAGGTAGAGCGTTCCGATATCCTTGTGGTTGGTCGAAAAGAGCCAACGGCTCGCGAAGCCGGGCCTGTGGTCGGCGTCGGCTGTGGTGGTGGCGGACATGGTTTCTTACCTGCCTTTCCTATTGGCAGGCTTGCGGTCTCTGCGGGTGGCGGGTGGTCGGGAACCTGTCGTCACGGGCCGGAAAAGGCCGAGCCTGCTTTGCTGTCATTCATCCGTGACGATGGCGTCCAGTGCGATGTCGTGGGGTTGAGGATAGATCGTGGCGAGCCTGCTTTCGGCAGCGCCCACGCCGATGACGAAGGCGCGGCGCGGCATGGCCGCCAGCGTGCGGTCGAAGAAGCCGCCGCCATAGCCGAGCCGGAAGTTGGCGGCATCGAAGCCAACCAATGGCGCGATTGCGACGTCCGGCTGCACCGACGGGCCGCGCGACGGCACCAGTATGTTCATGAGGCCGCGCTCCAGCGGATCGCCGGGCGACCAGATGCGGAATTCGAGCGGCCAGCCCTTGCGGATGACGACGGGCAAGGCGATGCGTCCGCCGCGTTCGATGATGCGGATCGACCAGTTACGCAGGTCCGGCTCGCCGCGGAACGGCCAATAGCTGCTGATGATGCGTCCGCCGACCTTGCCGACGATGCGGTCGAGCCTCGCGGCGATGCGGTCTGACCGCGCCTGCCTCTCCTCCGCGCTGAGCGCCAGCCGCGCTGTGAGCAGGCGTTTGCGCTCCGCGGTGCGCCAGCGGGAAACATCGGTCCAGCCTTCCTGCTTCACGGATTGGCCGCTCACGCCTTCGTCGGAGACTTCATGCATGAAGCACGGCGGCGATGCATAGATGGCAGGCTCGGGTGCTCCCGTTCGCTTGTTTGCCATATGCGCTCCGTTCATGCCGCTGCCGCGGCCTCTAGCCCGCCCCACCTCGCATGCGACGGTGCGCCGCTTGAAAGTGGAACGCAAACGGAATTAAATGCTTCATTGACGCAATATTATTGCACTAAAAGGGGGCTGGTGTGGATATTGACCGAGCGCGCACGTTTCTGGAGATCGTGCATTCCGGCAGTTTCCTGCGCGCGGCAGAGAGACTTTTCGTAACGCAGACCACGGTCAGCGCCCGCATCCGCACGCTTGAGGAGGAGCTTGGGCGGCAGCTTTTCGTGCGCAACCGCAATGGCGCGCACCTGACGCCGGCCGGCCGGGAGTTCGAGCGCTTCGCCCAGTCCTTCGTACAGATCTGGGAACGCGCCCGCCACCAGCTTGCCATACCGAGCGGGCGCACCAGCGTCGTGGCGCTTGGCGGCGAGCTCAGCCTTTGGAACCCGCTTCTGCTCGACTGGCTGGTGTGGATGAAGAAATCCAAGCCGGAAATCGCCATCCATGCCCATGTCGGCGTGCCCGACCAATTGCTGGAACAGTTGCGAACCGGCGTGCTCGACATTGCCGTGCTCTACGCGCCGAAACTCCTGCAAGGCTTCAGGGTCGAGCTTCTGGCGGAAGAACAACTGGTGCTGGTCCGCAGCAAGGACACCGAGACCACCAGTTCCAAGGACTATGTCTATGTCGATTGGGGGCCGCTCTTCGCCGCCCAGCACGATTCCGGATCGGCGGCTTTCGGGGAGCCGGGCCTTCTCGTCGGTCTCGGTCCGCTCGGGCTGAGCTACATATTGCGCGCCGGCGGCACGGGATATTTCCGCAAGGGCGTTGTCGCGCCTCACTTGGAATCGGGCGAACTTGAACTCGTCGAGGGCGCGCCGGAGTTCACTTATCCCGCCTATGCCGTCTACCCGGAGCCTGCCGAAGCGCGCGCCGACATCCAGGATGCACTGCGTGGGCTGAAGGAGGTCGTGCGCTAGGCGGGTCTGGGACGCCGGCCAACGGGCGAAATCAGCTGTCCGAAGATTGCCCGTCGCGCGCCGCGAGCAGCATGCCGATGACCAGTTCGCGCCCGACCCGGTTGATGCCGATGCCACGTGGCCTGTCCTCCACCAGACCAAGCTCAATCAGCCTTTGGCCCAGTGCTGCTTCCAGTTCAGGATAGGGGCCGCGGTTGAGGCGCTTGAGTGCGGTTTGTTCGTCCTTGCTGAGATCGTTCCAACGCGTCGTCACGTCTATGTCTTTCTTTGCATTGCAAGGCGGCTGGGAACGACCCGGCCGCCTTGGTATGTTGTTGCTTTCGCACCGGATTGTTGTCTAGGCCATCTCTGGCGCGGTCGCGTCCGGCGCGCCGGGCCGCCGCTCGCCGGCGTTCCGCGCGTCAAGTCTGCACGAAAAGCCGCGTCTGGAAAGTCCGTGTTGCGACGCCGGATGGCGGCTATTCAACGCAAGATTATTGCCTTGAAACCGCAATAAATTTCGCTTGCATTATTCCAATGTGCAAGCGATGGGTCTGCCATCGCGCTCCTTCCTTGAACAGGTTGGACCGCTGGTTGCTGCCAAGCAGAGTTTTGCCGTGTCATCGAGTGCCGTCACATCCAATGAACGGATTTGTGCGTTCATTGCCAGGCAGGATGGCATGACGACGGTCACTTGCTTGCGGATAGGGATGGCCGACCGGAAATGACAGTTCAGGCACTTCAGGCAAAGTCGCTTTACCTCGGCATCGACACCGGCGGCACCTACACCGATGCGGTTCTGTGGTCGGAGGCGACGGGCATCGTCGCCAAGGCGAAGTCGCTGACCACGCGCCATGATCTTGCCGAAGGCATTGCCGGCGCGGTCGATGCGGTGCTGGCTGAAGCCGCTATCCAGCCAAGCGTGATCAAGCTCGTCTCGATGTCGACCACGCTTGCCACCAATGCGCTGGTGGAGGGCCAGGGCGGCAGGGTCGCGCTGGTCATGATCGGTTTCGGCGAAGACGATCTTGCCCGCAACGGCCTGTCTGGTGCACTGGGCTCCGACCCGGTGATCTTTTGCCAAGGCGGCCATGACGTCCACGGTAATGCCACCGAACTCTCTCTGGAACCACTCGAGGCGGCGCTGGCAAAGCTTGACGAAACGGTGTCGGGCGTCGCGGTCGCGGCCTATTTCGCCGTGCGCAATCCGGAGCACGAAATTGCCGCGCGCAAGCTGATCCGCGAACGCACGCGCCTGCCTGTCACCTGCTCGCACGAACTGACCTCCAAGCTCGGCGGTCCACGCCGCGCGCTGACGACGTTGCTCAATGCGCGCCTCATTTCGATGATCGACCGGCTGGTCGACGCCACCGAAGGCTTCCTGCACAAGCGAAACATCGTGGCGCCGCTGATGGTGGTGCGCGGCGACGGCGCGTTGGTCACGGCGGAATTTGCCCGCTCGCGTCCGATCGAAACCATCCTGTCCGGCCCGGCGGCCAGCCTTGTCGGCGCGCGCCACATGACCGGCTTCGACAATGCCGTGGTGTCGGACATCGGCGGCACGACGACCGATATTGCAGTGCTCGATGGCGGCCGGCTGCGGCTCGATCCCGACGGCGCGACCGTTGGCGGCATGCGCACCATGGTCGAGGCGGTTGCGATGCGCACCTTCGGCCTTGGCGGCGATTCCGAAGTCGCGCTGAAGGACCACTCGCTGGTGACGACCATCGTTCTCGGTCCGCGCCGGCTGGTACCGTTGTCGCTTGCTGCCGTCAAGCATGGCGAAATCATCGCCAAGGGGCTGAACAGGCAGTTGCTGAGCCCCACCACAAGCCGGCTCGATGGCCGCTTTGCCATGCGCACCGGCGTTCCCGAGCGGCTGGCCTCCGGTCTTTCGAACACCGAGGCAAAACTCTATGCGGAACTGACCACGGAGCCGGCCCCGCTCGACCGGTTGCTGGCGGCAACCTCGCAGATTGCCACGCTCAACCGTCTGGTCGCGCGCGGGCTTGCCCATATCGTCGGCTTCACGCCTTCGGACGCCGCCCACGCCCTTGGCCGGCAGGCGAACTGGAGCGCCCAAGCCGCCAAGCTCGGTGCTGAGCTTCTTGCTCGCCGCCGCAACGGCCAGGGCCAGACGATTGCAGAGAGCGGCGACGATTTCTCGGAAATGGTGCTTGCCGCTGTCACTCGCCGCTCCGCCGAAACCATGATCGAGACGGTCTTTGCCGAAGATGGCCTTGAAGCGGACGTGTCTGTTGCCAATGTCCTGGTGCAGCGGGCCATCAACAAGGAGGGCGGCATGGCGCGCCTGTCGATTGCGCTGGATCGGCCGGTGATCGGCCTCGGCGCTTCGGCCCATCTCCACTACGCCAAGCTGCCCGCGCTTATCGGCAACGACTGCGAGATCGCCAAGGATGCCGATGTCGCCAACGCGCTGGGCGCGGTTGTCGGCCAGGTTCGCATGTCGGCGGAAGCGCGCGTCAGCCAGCCCGAGATCGGCCTCTTCAGGGTCAACGCCGGCGAACGGCTCGATGATTTCGAGACCGAGGAAGAAGCGATGGCGGCAGCCGAGGCGCATATCCGCGAGATGGCTGCCTTGCTTGCCGAGCGCGCCGGTACCGATCAGGCCCGCATCGAGATCGCCCGCGACATCAAGGTTGCGACCATCGAGGGCGAGCGCAGTTTTGTGGAAGCCTTTGTCGTGGCCACCGCGACCGGAAGGCCGCGCGTCGCCTCCTGATGCATGTCGCCCGATAGCGGGAACCGGTTTCGGGGGACATGCATGAAATCAGGGAGCTAGGGCGTTTCCAGCCAGGCGTGAAGCGCCCTGGTATCAGGCCGCTTCACCGCCCATCGAAGCCTCGCAGGCAAGGGATTGCGCATCCCTTCCGATGGCCGCCACGGCGACGACCTTGCCTCCGATCTTGTAGTTGATGATGCAGTCGCGCTCGGCAAGGCTGCCTTCGATCTCGATGTCATCCCACGAGCGGGTATAGCCGGTGTAGCGGATGGTGACGTCGTAGTGAGCGCTCCAGAAGAAGGGCACGCTCATGAACGGCCGCTGCAGACCGAGCATGTTTTCGGCGGCGATCTGACCCTGGCGCTGGGCCACGACCCAGTGTTCGACGCGCCGCGACTGGTCGCTGGCGACGTCATACCACCGCGCCGCGTCGCCGGCAGCGAAGACGCCGGGCACATTCGTCTCGAGATACTCGTTGACGACGATGCCCTGGTCGACGGTAAGGCCGGAGGCGCTGGCCAGCTCGACGCGCGGCCTGACGCCGACCCCGATGATGACCATGTCGGCCTCGAGCTCACGTCCGTTCGTCAGGATCACCGTCTTGTCGTTGATCGTGCCAATGGTCGTGTCGAGATGGAAGCTGACGCCGTGCTCTTCATGCACGGCGCGGATGAAGTCGCCGAGATCGGGGCCGAGGATATGCTCGAACGGCCGGCTGTCCTGCGTGACGACGTGGACGGCAAGGTCGCGGCTGCGCAAGGCGGCCGCGACTTCCAGCCCGATGAAACCGGCGCCCAGAACCACCGCCGACTTCGCGTGCTGGATGTTGTCGATGATGGCGCGGCTGTCGGCCAGCGAGCGCAGCACGAACACATGCCCACGGTCGACGCCGGGAATCTTGAGATGGATCGGCTCAGCACCCGTTGCCAGCAAGAGGCGGTCATAGCCGAAGGCGCGGCCGCCTTCGGCTATGACCGTGCGCTTGTCGGTGTCGATGCGCTCGATGGCCGTCGACAGGTGCAGGTCGATCCTGTTCTCCTTGTAGAACTCGTCGGAACGCAGCGGTATCCACGCCTCTTCGGCGGTACCTGCGAGATAGTCCTTGGAAAGGTTGGGGCGATCGTACGGCGCGTCGGCGTCGGCGCTGATCATGGCAAGCTCGCCTTCAAAGCCGCGACGGCGCAGCATCTCGGCGGCGGCGAAGCCGGCCGCACCCCCACCGACGATGACGATCTTTTCGGGATGGGCCTGCGAGACCGTCTCGGCCGACGCGGCATTGCCGCTCACCGCCGGCAGCTTGTCGCTCACCGAAACCGTGTCGCCCTTGCGCACCACTTTCCAGCGCGCCAGCGGATCGAAGGCCGGTGCGTTGACCGCCTCGCCGGTGCGCAGGCTGAAGCAGGCATGGTGCCAGGGGCAGCGCACCGTATCGCCGACCACGATCCCGTGCGCCAGCGGCGCGCCGTAATGGGTGCAGTTGGCGCCGACGGCCATGATTTCGTCGCCGACGCGGGCAAGCACGACCGGCTCGCCATCGACATGCCCCTGAAGGAGCCCGTTCTCGCCGAACGCGGTTATGGCGACGCCTTGCGTCAGGTCAGGTCCGGCTTCCTGGGGCTCATGCGATGACATTTTTGCGCTTCCTCTTGAAAAAACGGGCGCTCATCAGGCGAGCACGTTCTGGGAGCTTGGATGATTAGACGCCAAAAAGGTTCCCCGGCGAAGCCGTTTCCGGCACCGAACTTGCTGATGCGCAATGATGGGAACCTTTTTTCCGCCGCGTCATCTAATCGTCAAATCGTGGAGGAACCGATGGCACCTGTTGGTAAACCCGTTGCGCGAAGCGCGGACGCTTTGAGCGACGTCGAACTTGTGGAACGGGCGCGCGCCCGCGACGCTTCCGCGTTCCGCACGATCATGAAGACGCACAACCAGCGGCTCTATCGGCTGGCGCGCGGCATCGTGCGCAACGACAGCGAAGCCGGGGATATCGTCCAGGAAGGCTATGTCCGCGCGTTCTCGCATCTCGACGGCTTCAGGGGCGACTCCTCGCTTGCCACCTGGTTGTCGCGCATCGTCATCAACGAGGCGCTTGGGCGCATGCGCAAGAAACGGCGATCGGTCGAAGTGCCGGAATCGAGCCGGCAACCCGAAGCCACCATCATTCAGTTTCCAGTCAATGCCAGCAATGACGATCCGGAGCGGACCATGGCGCAACGGCAAATACTCAGTCTCGTCGAACGTGCAACCGACAACCTGCCCGATGTCTATCGCACCGTGTTTGTCGCCCGCGTCATCGAAGGGCTCAACATCGACGAGACGTCGGAGCTGCTCGGCGTCAAGCCGGAAACGGTCAAGACCCGGCTGCATCGCGCCCGGCAGCTTGTGCGCAAGGAACTCGACGCGCAGATCGGCCCTGTTTTGCTGGACGCCTTCCCGTTTGCGGGCCGGCGCTGCGAAAGGCTGACCGTCGCGGTTCTCGGCCGCCTCGGCCTCTCGGAGTGACGCTGCGGACCCCGCTGTGTGATTTCCGGGAACGTTTCTGTGTACCGCGTATCCAATGAGTAACGGATGACAGCTCGGACGTAACGTCTCGAGCCGGGCCGGTACAAGGTAGGAATCAGGATATTGAGACAGTCCATTTTCATTGCTGCAACATTGGCACTCGGCCTCTTCGGCACGGCCGCGCAGGCCGAGACGATCCAGGTCCAGGTCAACAAGCTCATTTACAATCCGATCGACGTCCAGGCGAAGGTCGGCGACACCATCGAATGGGTCAACAACGACCCGTTTGCCCATACCGCGACGGTCAAGGGTGGCTGGGAAGTCATGCTGCCGCCGAAGAAGTCGGGCACTTACGTTGTGACGGAGGCGGGCACCATCGACTACTACTGCCGTTTCCATCCCAACATGAAGGGCCGCATCATCGTATCCGCCAAGTAGCGGCGGCTCCGATCGGCCTGCCCTGTTCTAGGCCTGCCGCCGGATCACAGACCCGCCCTCCCTGTACCGTTCGGCCATGGGGAGGGCATGCAGGAGCCACGCGTCGGCTTGTGACGCGCGGCAGGCAAGGAAAGCCTCCGACAGCCGCCGCAGGCTGGCTTTCCATCGGTGCGCCGTTCCCTTCACGGCGCACCGGCCTGGCCGGCTTCGGCATGGAACGACCTCGTGGCGGCACACAAGAAAAGTCCAGCAACTCTATCCGGGGTGCCCCATGACACTTGCCGTGCGCGAAGCCATATCTTCCGAACTCAGCAACAAGCGCAGCGACCACCTTGCCGCGGACATGGCGATGGGACGCCAAGCCTCCATTTCGAACGCCCTGTGTTCGGCATTCGGCCATGGCAATTGCGCTGAATTTCTCTCCAGCCGGCGGCTGACGTCCTTCCGAAAGAACGACGTGATCTACAATGTCGGTGACCGCGACCGCGTCTTCTTCTTCATCAAGACCGGCTTCGTCAAAGTGGGCGCCACTACGTCGAGCGGCAGCGACGTCATTTATGACCTGCGCTGCCAGGGCGATGTCGTCGGCGAGCTTTGCCTGACCGAGACGGAACGTCCCGATTGGGCTGTGGCGTTGGAGAAGGTCGAGGCGGTCGCGGTGCCTCTGCACGAGATCAGGCAGTTGCTGGCGGCAAAGCCGGCATTGATGACGGCGATGATCGATGTCTTCAGCCGCACCCTCAAGGACGCATACAGCCAGATCAACACGCTTGCCGCCGACGGCACCGTGCGCCGGCTTGCCAACGTGCTGTCGGTTCTCGCCCGCAAGGTCGGCCGGCAATCCGGCGAGATGGTCGAGATACCCATCTATCTCACCCAGGAAGAGATCGCGCAGATGGTCGTTGCGCGGCGTGAAAGAATATCCACTGCGCTGAATAGTCTTAGACGAAACGGTGTTGTTCAGTACACAACGCGTGGGTTGCTCATGGTCGACCAGAACAAACTGGACGCCATGTCGGATGTTTCATTCGAATAATAAATTCAGCTTGTTACGGATGTAACTGACAATGCTTCCCCTCTGCGCAACCATCCTCGTTAGAATTTGGCGTGTCCTTTAAAATTCTGGACGCGGACGGATTCCAGCGCGTGAACCCGCGGTCGAAATCGATTTTCGCAAAGGCTCATGCGCCGATTGAAAGATCTACGGCGTGACTTGCCTGTCCGGGCGGACCCGCGGGCGCCGTAGCGGCAAACGAACTCGAATGTCTGAGGGTGTCATGAAACGGAAAGCTCTGCTGATAGGAACGGCGGCTTCGCTCGGGATGGCTGTTGCCATCGGGGCGACGACCGCGGCCAAGGTCGACGGTTACGACGCAGCGGCTGGCAAGTACGCACGTACCATGCTTGATCAAGGCAAGAATACCTTTCGCTACGACACGTTCGGCAGCGAGGCCTTCTGGGGCGATGCGCTGCAGCTGCACAAGGCGGTGGCCGGTGAAAAGAATGGTGGCGTCGGTCCCGGCGTCTCGCCAAAGACCGCGCTGGCGGTCGGCCTCAAGGTTGATGCCGATGCCCTGCCCAAGGCGCTCAAGAAGAAGATTGCGGCCGGCAAGGTAAATCTCGACGATCCGGCAACGACGCTCGCACTGCTCAAGCTGAATGCGGTCGTTGGCGTCAAGGCGTTCCTGAACAAGGACGGCAGCGTCAAGTCGATGGGCATCCAGTGCTCGCTGTGCCATTCGACCGTCGACGATTCGTTCGCTCCCGGTATCGGCAAGCGTCTCGACGGCTGGGCCAACCGTGACCTCAATGTCGGCGCGATCGTTTCGCTGGCACCCAACCTGAAGCCTTTCACCGATCTGCTCGGCGTCGATGCCGATACGGTCAAGAAGGTTCTGGCAAGCTGGGGTCCGGGCCGTTACGACGCCTATCTCGACAAGGACGGCAAGGCGCTGCGCCCCGACGGCAAGGCTGCCGCGACGATGATCCCGCCGGCCTTCGGCCTCGCCGGTTTCAACCTCGCGACCTCGACCGGCGCCGGCTCGGTGACCTACTGGAACGCCTATGTCGCCGGCACCGAAATGCACGGCATGGCGACGTTCGTCGATCATCGCTTCGACGACAAGAAGCAGTATCCGGTGGCGTCCAAGTCGGGTGCCGGCAATACGCGCCACTCGCCGGACGATGCGACGGGCAAGCTGGCCGCACTTCACTTCTACCAGTTGTCCCTGCCTGCGCCGAAGGCTCCGGCCGGAACGTTCGACAAGGCCGCCTTCAAGCGCGGCGAGGCCGTGTTCTCGGGCGCCGGCAAGTGCTCGACCTGCCACGTGCCGCCGCTGTTCACCGAACCGGGCTACAATATGCACACGCCTGAAGAGATGGGCGTCGACAGCTTCCAGGCTGATCGTTCCCCGACGCATATGTACCGCACGGCCCCGCTGGCAGGGTTGTGGTCGCACCAGAAGGGCGGCTTCTATCATGACGGCCGGTTCGCCTCTCTGCTCGACGTGGTCAATCACTACGACAAGCAGTTCAGCCTGAACCTCAGCCAGCGCAACAAGACCGACCTGGTCGAGTACCTGAAAGGTATCTGATCCATAGCCTTCGGGCGGTTCCGGGAAAGCAGTCTCGCGTTTCCCGGAATTGTCCTGGGTGAGGTCAGCGTGGCTTTTGCCGCGCAGGTCCTCCGCCCGGTAGCGGAAGTGAGCGTGCAGGACGTGGGTGGTCGTCCCTGCAATGCTCCTTGTCGCTGCCGGGCGGAGGCTTTTCTGCTGTGTCCTGCAACTGCAGAGATCCGGCTGTTTGCGCATCCCCGCATCGGTGCGACGTCGCTCTACAAGGCAACTTTGCTAAAAACGCTCCGGTCGATAGTGCATTGGGCCGAGTTTTCGGGCCAGATCTGCGCCCGCGCGCAAAAATATTTCCACCGTCGGATCGCACGTTTCATCCACGCGGCGGCGTGTTGTTAGAAGGATTGATGCGCCTGTCCGACCCTCGGCAGAATGCCCGTTTCAAGAAGAATTGCCTGCAATTTTCTTGCACCGTATCAGCAATATCATTCGTTTGTCTGCGACCTTAGTCCGAGTCATTCCTCCCGTCGAAAGACTTCAAAACCGCATGAATTCAACATGTTCGAGCTGCCGCGCCACGCGACGGCCTGGCAGCGCATTGTCACGCGGGCGAGGGAGGAACCGAAATGACGGCACTTCAATTTCCCGGACCGGGCTTTACGGCAGAGCAGTGGGAACGGCTGAGCACGCTTGCGGTTTCGCTGCAGCCCGGGCAGGCGCTTTGGATCAGCGGATACTTTGCCGGCATCGAGCACAGCGCCCGTGGCTTCGCCGGTGCTGCGGACCTGGCCTTCCCGCTGCACGCATCGACGGCAACCGCGTCCGCCGTTGCGGCGACCCGCACGCTGACCATTCTCTACGGCAGTGAAACCGGAAACAGCACCGGCGTTGCCAAGCTGTTGGCCGATGCCGCGCGCAAGGCTGGCGTCGAGCCGGTGCTTGCCGACATGGCCGAATACAAGCCGCGCAAGCTCAAGGATGAGCAGGACATACTGGTCATCACCAGCACGCATGGCGAGGGCGAGCCGCCGCTTTCGGCGGTGGGCTTCTTCGAATTCGTCGAAAGCCGCAAGGCGCCGCGCCTCGAAGGCGTCCGTTACGCCGTGCTGGCGCTGGGCGACTCGACCTACGAGTATTTCTGCGGCGCGGGCAAGCGGCTCGATGCGCGCCTTGCCGAACTTGGTGCGACGCGCCTGCATGAGCGCGTCGATTGCGATGTCGACTACGACGATCTGGCCGAGGGTTGGGTCAAGGCGGCGGTGGACAAGATCAAGCCGGACGTTACGCCAGCGACGCCAATTCATGCTGTGGCCGCTTCCGCGGCGTCGGCCGTTGCTCCCACCTACGACAAGAAGTCGCCGTTCACCGCGACGATCATCGACAACCTCGCTCTCACCGGCAAGGGTTCGAGCAAGGAAACCCGCCACGTCGAATTGTCGCTTGCCGGCTCCGGCCTGACTTTCGAGCCGGGCGATGCGCTGGGCGTGATGCCGCGCAACGATCCTGCAATGGTCGATGCGCTTCTAGGCGCGTTGTCGCTTTCCGCCGATGCGCCCCTTGCCGTCAAGGACCGCGCCACCACGCTTGGCGACGCTCTGTCTTCCACGCTGGAAATCACCGCCGCAACGCCGCGCTTCATAGAACACTGGGCCGAGGTGAGCGGCGCGGACGAACTGAAGGCTCTGCGTGGCGAGACAGCGGTCGAAGCCCGCGCGGCCTTCCTTCGGTCGAACCATGTCATCGACGTTGTGCGGCGTTTCCCGGTCATCGGCATCGATGCCCAGATATTCGCAGCCGGGCTGCGCCCGCTGCAGCCGCGCCTCTATTCGATTGCGTCGAGCCTTTCGGCCGCGCCCGACGAAGTGCACCTGACGGTGAGCACCGTGCGCTATCAACTGAACGACGAGCAGCGCTTCGGCGTCGCCTCCGGCCACTTTTCACGGCACGCCGAACCGGACACCGAACTGCCCGTCTATATCCAGGCCAATCCGCATTTCCGGCTGCCGGCGGACGACGCGCCGATCATTCTGATTGGTGCCGGCACCGGCGTTGCCCCCTACCGCGCCTTCCTGCAGGAACGCGAGGCGCGGAGCGCTTCCGGTAAATCCTGGCTGTTCTTCGGCGAGCGCAATTTCGACAGCGATTTTCTCTACCAGACCGAGTGGCAGGGTTTGTTGAAGGATGGGGTTCTCAGCCGCATGAACGTCGCCTTCTCGCGCGACGGCGCGGCAAAGACCTATGTCCAGCATCGGCTGCTCGAGCAGGCCCGCGATGTCTATGCGTGGCTGGAGGAGGGCGCTCACATCTACGTCTGCGGCGACGGGGCGAAACTCGCGCCGGACGTGCATTCCACGCTGGCGGCGATCGTCGGTGAACAGGGCGGTCTCGGCAAGGCCGCCGCTGCCGAATACCTCGCCGGGCTCAAGAGCAGCCACCGCTACCAGATCGACGTTTACTGAGGCCGCAATGACCCTGCTCGAAAAAGACCGCAGCCGCGATGTCTCCCAGCCGCTCGACCGGCTGGGTCCGGACGAGACGCTGAAGGCCAATAGCGACCAGTTGCGTGGCACTATCGCCGCCGGCCTCGACGCGGAATTGACGGCGGCCGTGCCGGGCAACGACATCAAGCTGATGAAGTTCCACGGCATCTACCAGCAGGACGACCGCGATATCCGCGACGAGCGCCGCCGCCAGAGACTGGAGCCGGCCTATCGCTTCATGGCGCGGGTGCGCCTGCCGGGCGGTGTTCTTTCGCCGGCGCAATGGCTGAAGCTGGATGAGCTTGGCCGCGCCTATGGCGGCGGCTCGCTCCGGCTGACGACGCGCCAGACCTTCCAGTTCCACTACATTCACAAGCAGAACCTGCGTTCGCTGATCCAAGGGTTGCGCGACGTTTTGCTCGATACCAAGGCGGCGTGCGGCGATGATTCGCGCGGCGTCATGGCCTCGATCAATCCGCAGCTGTCGGCCCTGCACGCCGAGGTTCATGCCCTGGCCAAGAAGGCCAGCGACCACGCCATTCCCAAGACCGGCGCTTACAAGGAAATCTGGTACGGCGAGGAGCGCACGCCGGTGAGCGGGCCGGAAGAGCCGCTTTACGGCAAGACCTACATGCCGCGGAAATTCAAGATCGGCTTCGTCGTTCCGCCGATCAACGACATCGATGTCTATGCGCAAGACCTCGGCTTCATCGCCATTGTCGACAACGGCAAGCTCGTCGGTTTCAACATTGCCATCGGTGGCGGCATGGGCCGCACCGACCAGGCGCCGCAGACCTATCCGCGTCTTGCCAGCGTCATCGGCTTCGTGCCGGCGGATAAGGTTCTGGAAACCTGCGATGCGGTGATGTCGGTGCAGCGCGACTATGGCGACCGCTTGGATCGTGGCCGCGCGCGCTTCAAATACACAGTCGACGACAAGGGGCTGGACTGGATTGCGGCGGAGATCGAAAACCGGCTTGGCTTCGCGCTTGAACCGGCCCGTGCCTACACCTTCACCTCGAACGGCGATCCGATCGGCTGGACGACCGGCGAGGATGGCCGCGAGCATTGCACGCTGTTCATCCAGAACGGCCGTGTCAGCAACTTCCCCGATCGCGCCCTGCTCGACGGTTTGCGTGCCGTCGCCCGCATCCACAAGGGCATGTTCCGCGTCACGCCTAACCAGAACCTGATCATTGCCGACATCGCGCCGGAAGACCGGCCGGCAATCGAGAAAGTGTTGAAGGAGTTCAAGCTCGACGGGCTACAGACAGGCAGCAGCGGCCTGCGTCTCAATTCAATGGCCTGTGTCGCCTTGCCGACCTGTGGGCTGGCGATGGCGGAGAGCGAGCGCTATTTGCCCGATCTCGTCACCAAGATCGAGGCGATCCTTGCCGAGCATGGCCTGACCGAGGAGCCGATCACCATCCGCATGACCGGCTGCCCCAACGGCTGTTCGCGTCCTTATATTGCCGAGATCGCGCTGACCGGCCGTGCGCCGGGCAAGTACAATCTTTATCTCGGCGGCGGTTTCCACGGCGAGCGTCTCAACAAGATGGCGCTCGAAAATGTCGGCGAGAAAGCCATCCTCGACCTGCTTTCGAAGGTGATCGCACAATTCGCCGCTGAGCGCCTGCCGGGCGAGCATTTCGGCGACTTCGCCATTCGCGCGGGCTATGTCGCGGAAGTGAAGGAAGGCCGCTTCTTCAACGACTGACCCAATCAGGCGGTCAATACTCTCGGTATCGTCCGGTCCGGAAGCAAGGAAATCGGCCCACTGTCCAGCGTCGCTGGCGGTGGGCTTTTTCGTCGCATTCCGTGGCAATCTCGGGTCATGTACACGACATTGGCTGGCCTCAAACCGACGGTTCACGTTGGGTCAAACACGCGAAATGCAAAAGCATTGTCGCGTTGGGTGCCTATTACACTTGCATAAAATATCATATTTACAGGCCCTTGCCGCTGGCCGACCCTATACGCGAGGAACCTGTCCAACAGGGCTGGACGTATTTCGGGAGGCCGAACATGAATGACATGACTGCATTGGCGATGCAGGATCTGCTGATCGACGGGCGCCGTGTGAAGCCGCTGTCGGGACGCTATTTCACCACCGTCAACCCTGCCACGGAGCAGGTGATCGCGCAGGTCGCAGAGGCCGGCGTCGAGGATGTCGATGTCGCGGTGCGCTCGGCCCGCAAGGCGCTGGACGGCGAGTGGGGCCACATGAAGGCCAGCGATCGCGGCCGGCTTTTGCTGAAGCTTGCCGACC